>OGFG01001454.1_pt1 | contig 23506 bp, 20 predicted proteins | sample 1570761 | NCBI WGS metagenome assembly OGFG01 (sample SAMEA2581938, study PRJEB24529) | metagenome | biome: Human gut stool | place: China | collected 2011 | reverse complement strand
GAGCAAAAGCCTTGTTTGCCTCTGCCATCTTGTGCATGTCTTCTTTTCTCTTAACAGCTGAACCTGTGTTGTTAGCTGCATCCATGATCTCACCGGCAAGTCTGTCTTCCATAGTCTTCTCGCCTCTCTTACGTGAGAACATTGTAAGCCAACGAAGTCCAAGAGCCTGTCTTCTCTCTGGTCTTACCTCGATAGGTACCTGATATGTGGCACCACCGATACGTCTAGCCTTTACCTCAAGTAATGGCATAACGTTATTCATAGCTTCCTCGAAAACTTCAAGCGCTGGCTTGCCAGTCTTCTCCTCAACCTGTGTAAATGCACCGTACACAATCTTCTGGGCTACGCCCTTCTTGCCGTCTAACATAATATTGTTAACAAGCTTAGTAACCACTTTATTGTTGTACAATGGATCTGCTAATACTTCTCTCTTCTGAGTATGTCCTTTACGTGGCACGATTCTTCCCTCCTTAAAAAAATTTAATTCATAGGTACTCACATTTGCATAAGCATTGCCGCTCCGGAAGCATTCATGCTTCTATGCATTTATGCTTCTAAGCATCTATGCTTGTGTGTTACGTGCTGGCAATTATCTATTAATCCTGCAACCTACAGGTACAATATTCTAATCCCGCACTTATTCTGCAAATATTACTTATTTAGCGTCCTTAGGTCTCTTAGCACCGTACTTAGAACGAGCCTGTCTTCTCTTGGCTACGCCAGCGGTATCTAATGTACCTCTTACGATGTGATATCTTGTACCTGGAAGGTCCTTTACTCTACCACCTCTGATAAGAACTACGCTATGCTCCTGAAGATTGTGGCCTTCACCTGGAATATAACTTGTAACTTCGATTCCGTTTGAAAGACGAACTCTGGCAATCTTTCTGAGAGCTGAGTTAGGCTTCTTAGGTGTAGCAGTCTTAACTGCTGTACAAACACCTCTCTTCTGTGGAGCAGCTGCGTCAATGCTCTTCTTCTGTAAAGAGTTGTAGCTCTTTAAAAGAGCAGGTGCAGTTGACTTCTTAACTGATGTCTGTCTACCTTTCTTAACTAACTGATTAAATGTAGGCATTCTTTTTCACCTCCTGATTAGAATAATGTAACTTTGTGGTTGCTTTCGTATCGAAAGTCTTAGAGCGCACAAAAAACACGTTGTTTTTTGCACGCTCTATTAGAATATCAATTTTTATTTTTATTGTCAAGACCTTTTTATTAAAAAATCATAACTATCCCGACTTTTACAGTGTGAACTTTCCAATGGCAATCTTGAGCTGATCCGCAATGCCGTTAAGCTCACTTGTATAGTTTACAATGTCCTCCATTGTATTGTTAACCTGGTCAACGGATGCATTCACTTCCTCAGCCGCTGCGGCAGATTCCTCAGATACGGAAGCAATGCTTGTCATCTCTCCGACAACTGCCTCCTTATTGCTCTCCATCTGCTTATTGAGACCTGCAATCTCTGAAAGACCGCGTATAAGCTCATTTATTGAATCAGATATCTCTTCAAAGAGTTTCTGTGTATCATTTATAGCATTCTGCTGTTCCTCAATGAGGTCATTGTTCTCCTTCATCTCCTGCTCAGCCTGTGTTGCCCTTGCAACAACTTCATTGATGATTGATTTTATCTCATCCGTTGATTTTCTCGACTGGTCAGCAAGCTGTCTTATCTCATCGGCAACAACTGCGAATCCTCTTCCCGCATCGCCTGCTCTTGCCGCCTCAATGCTTGCATTGAGTGATAACAGATTAGTCTGGCTTGTAATGTCAGCAATAACATCCGATATGTAATTAATCTTGTCGATGCTTGACATAACTTCATCCATGACTTTCATAGTTGTCTTGGACTTATCCATCGTGAGCCCAGACTTATCAATAAGAAGATTTACCATCTGCTTACCCTGCTCACTTAATCTGCCAGTACTTCCCGACATTTCATTTATATTGTCAACATGCTGCTTTGTCTCATTGAGGCTCTTTGCAAGATTTTCAACTTCATTTACAGCCTGCTGTGTACTTCCTGCCTGGTCAGTTGCTCCAAGTGCAATATTGTGGATTGCTTCCATCACCATATTGGTATTATTCTTTGTCTCATCAGTGATGGTGGAAATATTTCCCGCAACACTTACTATTGTCTTTGATTTGCTGTCAACATCGCTTATAAGCTGTGACATCTGCTCGCTCATATCATTGAAGCTGTTCTCAAGCTGTCCGAATTCATCTTTTCTCTTTATCTTAATACGCTGTGTAAGATCACCTTCTGCAACCTTCTGAAGCGCAAGTTTTACTTTCTTTACTTCACCTGCCATGCTTATCGCAACAACCAGTGCAATTATGATTCCGACAACACCGCTGAATATTGCCGCACCGCCGATTCCGCTTGTTATAGCCTGTATGCTTGCATTGTTTTCATCTTCACTGACAACACCAATGAGTGTCCATCCTGTAATCTCATCGGAAAGCACTGATATGTACCAGCTCTTTCCATTTATCTTCTCAACAAAGCTTGTGTCCTCTGTTGTAAGAGCTTTTTCCCAGAAATCAAAACCGCTTACATTTCCACCTGTTATGGTATCCTTCTCATTTCCTATGATAATCTTTCCGTTTTTGTCGGCTACAACAACATAACCTGTACTCAAAAGGCCTATATTCTGTACATAGCTCTCAAATGTTGAGAAAGCGACATCCAGACCGACTACACCATAGTTCTTACCGTCAATCTTTATTTCCTGAGCGATTGTTATAATCTGTTCACCTGTCTGTGGATCCGCATATGGACCTGTGAAGGTTGCAAATACACCTGCTCTTTTTTCACTGTTCTGGCAGTCTTTATACCACTGCTTGTCCGTATTGTTAACTTTTTCCTCGTATGTCTTGATTCCTTTAACTTTACCGTCAACAGTCTCAAGATGTCCTTCCATGTAATAGCCGTTAGCTGTTGAATAATAGCAGCGTACCGGACTATCGACAACCTTCAGCGATGCGATAAGTGCATCCTGAATAGTTGCTATATTATCTTCAAATACACCTGTATCTTCAAGATGTTTTACTTCATTCTTTCTAGTCACAAGATCTACAGGCTGGCTCATTGTCCTCATGTATGTCTGAAAGCCCTTTAACGTCTCTGTAACTGTCTGCGCACTTGTGAGTTCTATATTATCTTTCAAAACATTCTTGGTTGTAATGGTTACAAGTATACCTGTCGTAAGTGATACACACAAAATTACTATAAGAAAATATGCTATAAGCTTTGTTCTGATACTTCTCACAATTGTTTCCTCCACTTTTTATTTGTCTCTTCACATTGCTTACATACCGCTTGTATCTTTTATGATTACGTAAGCGCTTTCATAGTTTAAAAAGAAAAAAGGGACACCACAAAAAAGATGCCCCTATTTTTCTGCAGTATTATGTCTATTCCTCAGAACCTAAGTTCTCGGTTACCTCTACCTCGTCTGTATCCTCGCCAAGTGAAAATTCGCCATCCTCAGATATATTAAGCTCCTCTACAGCATCTGTAGTAAGCTTAACCGAACGATATCTCTTCATACCTGTTCCTGCCGGAATCAGCTTACCGATAATAACGTTCTCCTTGAGTCCGATAAGCGGGTCAACCTTACCATTGATAGCTGCCTCTGTGAGAACCTTTGTTGTCTCCTGGAAGGAAGCTGCCGATAAGAAGGAGTTGGTTGCAAGAGATGACTTTGTGATACCGAGAAGTATCTGAGTCGCTGTTGCAGGCTCCTTGCCCTCTTCTACTAATTTTTCATTTGTCTCGTTAAATTCGAGTGTATCTGCTGTCATACCCGGAAGATACTCTGAATCACCAGGAGTCTCAATACGAACCTTCTTGAGCATCTGGCGCACAATAACCTCAACGTGCTTATCGTTGATATCAACACCCTGAAGTCTATATACTCTCTGTACTTCACGGAGAATGTAGTCCTGAACCGCACGAACACCCTTAATCTTAAGGATATCATGTGGGTTAACACTACCTTCTGTAAGCTCATCACCGGCTTCAACATACTTACCATCCTCAATTTCCGGCTTAATTCTTGAATTAAACGGAATGAGGTAGTTCTTAGCTTCGCCTGTCTCACTGTTAGTGATGATAACTTCTCTCTTCTTCTTCTCATCACGGATGCTTACAACACCGGCACCCTCAGCAATGATTGCAAGTCCCTTTGGTTTACGAGCCTCGAAAAGCTCCTCAACTCTAGGAAGACCCTGTGTGATATCGTCACCGGCAACACCACCACTGTGGAAGGTTCTCATCGTAAGCTGTGTACCAGGCTCACCGATTGACTGAGCGGCAATAATACCAACTGCCTCACCAACCTGTACTGCCTGACCTGTAGCCATGTTAGCGCCGTAGCACTTAGCACAGATACCTGAATGAGATCTACATGTAAGAATTGTTCTAATCTTAACTCTGTCAACGCCTGTCTTAACAATAGCAGATGCACGCTTAGGTGTAACCATATGGTTAGCCGCAACGACAACTTCACCTGTTGCAGGATCTACTATATCTTCAGCAAGGTATCTGCCTGTAATTCTTGACTTAAGACTCTCAATCTCTTCCTTGCCATCCATAAACGCTTCAACGTACATACCAGGAATCTCAGCTCTGTTCTCGGCACAATCAACCTCACGAACAATAAGCTCCTGTGATACGTCTACAAGACGTCTTGTAAGGTATCCTGAATCGGCTGTTCTAAGAGCCGTATCGGACATACCCTTTCTTGCACCGTGTGCGGAAATGAAGTATTCGAGTACGTCAAGACCTTCACGGAAGTTAGACTTGATAGGGAGCTCAATGGTACGTCCTGATGTATCCGCCATGAGACCACGCATACCTGCTAACTGCTTAATCTGCTGATTAGAACCACGGGCTCCGGAATCAGCCATCATAAAGATGTTATTGTATTTGTTAAGACCGGAAAGAAGTGCATCTGTAAGTTCCTCATCCGTCTTCTTCCATGTCTCTACAACTTCCTTGTAACGCTCTTCCTCTGTTATAAGACCACGGCGGAAGTTCTTCATAATCTTCTCAACTGTAGCTTCTGCCTCTGCAAGCATCTGCGGCTTCTTTGCAGGCACTGTCATATCAGAAATGGATACGGTCATGGAAGCTCTTGTTGAATATTTATAACCCATTGCCTTGATGTAGTCGAGAACCTCGGCTGTCTTTGTGGCACCGTGAGTATTGATAACCTTCTCGAGAATCTGCTTCAAGCCCTTCTTTCCTACATGGAAATCAACCTCAAGCTTTAACTCATTCTCAGGAATGCTTCTGTCTACAAATCCAAGATCCTGTGGAAGAATCTCATTAAATATGAAACGACCAAGAGTTGACTCAACTATACCGCCCTTAACTGTTCCGTCAGGCATCTGCTTCTCAACATATACCTTAATTCTTGAATGAAGTGTAAGAGCCTGGTTCTCATATGCGAGAATAGCTTCATTTACACTCTTAAACATCTTACCCTCTCCAAGAGCCGGTGTCTCATCGCCAACAGATGTTCCTCTCTCCTGTGTAAGATAGTAGATACCAAGTACCATATCCTGTGAAGGAACGGCAACAGGACCACCGTCTGAAGGCTTTAAGAGGTTGTTAGGCGAGAGGAGAAGGAATCTGCACTCTGCCTGAGCCTCAACTGAAAGCGGAAGATGCACAGCCATCTGGTCACCATCGAAGTCTGCGTTGAACGCTGTACATACGAGTGGGTGAAGCTTGATAGCCTTACCTTCTACAAGAATCGGCTCGAATGCCTGAATACCGAGTCTGTGGAGTGTAGGCGCACGGTTAAGCATAACCGGATGCTCCTTTATAACATCCTCAAGTACATCCCATACTTCTGTCTCAAGCTTCTCAACCATCTTCTTGGCATTCTTTATATTGTGTGCTGTTCCATTGGCAACAAGCTCCTTCATAACGAAAGGCTTGAAAAGCTCGATAGCCATCTCCTTTGGAAGACCGCACTGGTAAATCTTAAGTTCAGGACCAACGACGATAACCGAACGTCCTGAGTAGTCAACTCGCTTACCGAGAAGGTTCTGACGGAAACGACCCTGCTTACCCTTTAACATATCTGATAATGACTTGAGTGCTCTGTTACCAGGACCGGTTACAGGACGTCCTCTTCTGCCGTTATCGATAAGAGAGTCAACAGCTTCCTGAAGCATTCTCTTCTCATTCCTTACAATGATATCAGGGGCACCAAGCTCCATAAGTCTTGCAAGACGGTTGTTACGGTTGATAATTCTTCTATATAAATCATTGAGGTCAGATGTAGCAAATCTGCCACCATCAAGCTGAACCATAGGACGAAGATCAGGTGGGATAACAGGAACAACATCCATTATCATCCATGACGGCTTATTGCCCGACTCACGGAATGCTTCCACCACTTCAAGTCTCTTAACGATTCTTGCTCTCTTCTGTCCGGCAGCATCTACAAGCTCTGCCTTTAACTCTTCTGAGTCCTTCTCAAGATCTATTGCCTCAAGCAGCTCCTTGACTGCCTCCGCGCCCATACCGACACGGAAGGAGTCACTGCCAAACTGCTCACATGCATCATTATATTCTTTCTCGGAAAGAACCTGCTTGTATGACAAAGTGGTTGTTCCCGGATCAAGTACTATATAAGATACAAAGTAAAGAACCTTCTCAAGAATTCTAGGTGATAAATCAAGGATTAATCCCATACGGCTTGGGATACCCTTAAAGTACCAGATATGTGACACAGGTGCTGCGAGCTGAATGTGTCCCATACGCTCTCTACGAACGCTTGCCTTAGTAACCTCAACACCACAGCGGTCACATTTAATACCCTTGTATCTTATCTTCTTATATTTTCCACAATGACATTCCCAATCCTTCATTGGTCCAAAGATTCGCTCACAGAACAAACCATCGCGCTCAGGCTTAAGAGTTCTGTAGTTGATAGTCTCTGGCTTTGTTACCTCACCATATGACCACTCAAGAATCTTCTCTGTAGACGCAAGTCCAATCTTGATTGAATCAAATGTTAACGGCTGATATGATTCATTATTCACTGTCTCAGGCATTTTAGGAACTCCCTTCTATTATTCTTCATCATCAGAGAAATCGCTGTCATCGCCAAAGTCTGAAACATTAAAATCATCATCTTCATCTTCATCTTCAACATTTGACATTTCTCCATCAACAAATTCCTGTTTCTGGTAACCATGCTCGCCAAACTCGTCATCCTGGTACTTAAAGTCCTTAAGCTCATCGAATGATGGCGTATCATCGCCTGCCATAGAACTCTCCTGAATGTTAACTTCCTCTCCGTTCTCGTCAAGAACCTTAACATCAAGTGCAAGTGATCTAAGCTCCTGTAACAATACCTTGAATGACTCAGGAATACCCGGCTCAGGAATATTGTCACCCTTAATGATTGCTTCGTATGTCTTAACACGTCCAACAACGTCATCGGACTTAACTGTGAGAATCTCCTGAAGTGTGTATGACGCACCGTAAGCCTCAAGTGCCCATACCTCCATCTCTCCGAAACGCTGTCCACCGAACTGTGCCTTACCACCGAGTGGCTGCTGTGTAACAAGTGAGTACGGTCCTGTTGAACGTGCATGAATCTTATCGTCAACCAAGTGATGGAGCTTTAAGTAGTGCATGTGTCCGATTGTAACCGGGCTGTCAAAGTATTCTCCGGTTCTACCGTCTCTAAGCCTTACCTTACCATCTCTTGAAATAGGAACGCCCTTCCACTCTTTTCTATGATCAAGATGCTCACCAAGGTACTGCATAACTCCCTCGTTAACATCATCCTTATGCTTCTCCTTGAAGTCTTCCCACTCCATATTTACATAATCGTTGGCAAGATCAAGTGTATCCATGATTGCGCGCTCGTCTGCACCCTCAAAGATAGGTGTTGATACATTAAATCCAAGAGCCTTAGCTGCAAGGCTTAAGTGAATCTCAAGCACCTGTCCGATGTTCATTCGTGAAGGCACGCCGAGTGGGTTAAGCACGATATCAAGCGGTCTTCCGTTTGGAAGGAATGGCATATCCTCTACAGGAAGAATTCTTGAAACGACACCCTTGTTACCATGACGACCGGCCATCTTATCACCTACAGAAATCTTTCTCTTCTGCGCGATGTAGATACGAACAGACTGATTTACACCCGGTGAAAGCTCATCGCCATTCTCTCTTGTAAATACCTTGGCATCTATAATAATACCATACTCACCATGAGGAACCTTAAGTGATGTATCTCTTACTTCTCTTGCCTTCTCACCGAAGATAGCACGTAAAAGTCTCTCTTCAGCTGTAAGCTCTGTCTCACCCTTAGGTGTAACCTTACCTACAAGAATATCTCCGGCACGAACCTCAGCACCGATACGGATAATTCCTCTGTCGTCAAGATCCTTGAGTGCATCATCACCAACACCCGGAACATCCCTTGTTATCTCTTCAGGTCCGAGCTTTGTATCTCTTGCTTCTGCTTCGTACTCTTCTATATGAACAGATGTATATACATCATCCATTACAAGACGCTCGCTAAGTAAAACGGCATCCTCGTAATTATAGCCTTCCCATGTCATGAAACCGATGAGAGGGTTCTTACCAAGGGCAATCTCACCATTTGAAGTTGAAGGACCATCAGCTATAACCTGACCCTTCTCAACAACATCACCCTTTGTAACAATAGGCTTCTGATTGTAGCAGTTGCTCTGGTTGCTTCGAGCGAACTTAGTAAGACGATACTTGTCTATCGTTCCGTTAGGAAGCTTTATGTTGATTTCTCTTGATGTAGCAAGATCTACAACACCTGCATTCTTCGCAACGACACACATACCTGAGTCTACTGCCGCTTTATGCTCCATTCCTGTGCCGACAACCGGTGCCTCTGTTGTGAGAAGCGGAACTGCCTGACGCTGCATGTTAGATCCCATGAGGGCACGGTTAGCATCATCATTCTCAAGGAATGGAATCATGGATGTCGCCACTGAGAATACCATCTTAGGTGACACGTCCATAAGGTCAATCTTACTCTTTGCAAACTCAGAAGTTTCTTCTCTGTAACGGCCTGATACGGAATTCTTAACAAAATGTCCTTCCTCATCAAGCTCGGCGTTAGCCTGTGCTACATAGTAGTTATCTTCCTCATCTGCTGTGAGATAACGAACTTCGTCTGTTACGACAGGGTTCTTAGGATCTGTCTTATCAACAACTCTGTATGGAGCCTCAACAAAACCATACTCATTAATTCTTGCATAAGCTGCAAGTGAGTTGATAAGTCCGATATTAGGACCCTCAGGAGTCTCAATAGGACACATTCTTCCATAGTGAGTATAGTGAACATCTCTAACCTCGAATCCGGCACGGTCTCTTGAAAGACCACCAGGTCCTAACGCTGAGAGTCTTCTCTTGTGAGTAATCTCAGAGAGTGGGTTATTCTGATCCATGAACTGAGAAAGCTGGGAACTTCCGAAGAATTCCTTAACTGCCGCAGTAACAGGCTTAATATTGATAAGTGTCTGTGCAGTAACGCCATCAAGATCCTGTGTAGTCATTCTCTCTCTGACAACACGCTCCATTCTTGAAAGACCGATTCTGTACTGATTCTGTAAAAGCTCACCAACCGCACGAATACGTCTGTTTCCAAGGTGATCGATATCATCCTTGTTACCTACATGGTATTCAAGATGCATATTATAGTTGATGGAAGCCATAATATCTTCTATAGTAATATGCTTAGGAATAAGATCACCGATATTCTTGCGGATAGCCGCCTTGATATCATCAAGATTGCTGTTCTCGGCAAGTATCTGTGAGAGAACCGGATAAAATACGCTCTCATTTACTCCAAGCTCTTTAGCTTCTTCCTCTGTTATATTTACATGCTTGGTAATATCTACCATCATATTAGAAAGAACCTTAACTCTTCTCTCACCGCACTGAAGCCATACGAAAGGCACTGCGGCATTCTGAATATCAAGAGCCTGCTCCTTAGTAAGAACAGTTCCTGCCTCTGCAAGCACTTCCCCTGTTGTTGTATCCACAACATCATCAGCAAGTGTCTGACCAGCAATACGATTGCGAAGATTAAGCTTCTTATTGAACTTATAACGTCCAACCTTAGCAAGATCATATCTTCTTGGATCGAAGAACATTGCGTTGATAAGACTCTCCGCACTGTCAACTGAGAGCGGCTCGCCCGGTCTTATCTTCTTATATAACTCAAGAAGACCTGACTGATAATCATCTGATGTATCCTTTGCAAGGCTCGCCATAATCTTAGGCTCCTCACCAAAGAGATCTATAATCTGTGCATTTGTTCCATATCCGAGTGCACGAATAAGCACAGTGACAGGAACCTTTCTTGTTCTATCTACACGCACGGAGAAAACGTTGTTAGAATCCGTCTCATACTCTAACCACGCACCTCTATTAGGAATAACTGTACATGAATATAATTCCTTACCTACCTTGTCATGTCCAATTTCATAATAGATTCCTGGAGAACGCACTAACTGGCTAACGATAACTCGTTCAGCACCATTGATAACGAAGGTACCTGTAGCTGTCATAATAGGCAGGTCACCCATGAAAATCTCGTGCTCTTTGATTTCCTCTGTCTCCTTATTGTAAAGTCTTACCTTTACCTTAAGTGGTGCAGCATAAGTAGCATCTCTTTCCTTACACTCTTCTATTGAATACTTCACATCTTCTTCACATAATGCGAAGTCTACGAATTCCAGGCTCAGATGACCACTGTAATCCGCAATAGGAGAGATATCCGCGAAAGCTTCCTTAAGACCTTCCTTAAGAAACCACTTATATGAATCCTTCTGAATTTCAATAAGGTCTGGCATCTCAAGAACCTCGTTCCGTCTTGAATAGCTCATACGAATACTTTTGCCATAATGCATCGGACGTAATCTGTTTTTTTCCATTGACGTTTCACCCCTTGCGTTGATTTAATATGGTTTTCCATAAATTTGCATTAATAGGGACTTTCACCCATAATGTAGCATTTTCCAGTGTATCACCACTTTTAAAATATGTCAAGTCATATTTGAATAATTTTTTGAAATATTTTATATATTTTCTACAAATCAGCATATTTCCGGATCTGGGATAGCATAAACACATTCAGTCAACGCCTTAAATAAGCCTCATAATCAAAACCTGCTGTCTGCAAGCAGTCATAAAAGCCCGGTTAACAGCAGGTTAATTGTGCTATTATCTGAAATTCATCACTAAAAAAAGGAGCCATGCGTTGCCGCATGACCCCTTGACTCTCTGTTGGGTAAAATTACTTAATAGTAACCTTTGCACCAGCCTCTTCAAGCTGCTTCTTAATAGCCTCAGCCTCTTCCTTGCTAACGCCCTCCTTAACTACCTTAGGAGCGGATGTAACAAGATCCTTAGCTTCCTTAAGACCTAAGCCTGTGATCTCACGAACAACCTTGATAACTGGAACGCCAGCGCCCTCTGTAAGCTCTACATCGAACTCTGTCTTCTCCTCAACTGCTGCTGCGCCAGCACCTGCTGCTGCAACTACAACTCCTGCTGCTGCAGATACGCCGAACTCTTCCTCACATGCCTTAACGAGATCGTTAAGCTCTAATACTGTTAAACCCTTGATTACTTCAATAATTTCCTGAGTTGTCATTTTATTTTCCTCCATTAAAAATTTTTAATAAGTTAAAATTAGTTCTTAAATTAATGTTACTTCTAAGCATTATCTAATTAAGCCTCTGCGTTCTTCTCAGCAATCTGCTTAATAACACGAGCAAAGTTGGTAACTGGGGACTGAATGCTTCCAAGGAACTTGGAAAGTAATTCGTCTCTTGATGGGATAGTAGCAATAACCTTGATACCGTTCTCATCATAGTATGTGCCATCAACGACACCACCCTTTAACTGAAGCTTGTCTGCTGTCTGCGCGAACTGGAATAATACTCTTGCAGGAGCTGTAGCGTCAGTCTTAGAGATAGCGATAGCTGTAGGTCCTTCAAGGTTCTTAGAAAGTTCCTCAAAAGGAGTATCCTTAACTGCTATGTTGATAAGTGTGTTCTTATATACCTTATAAGTAACACCAGCTTCTCTTAACTGCTTACGAAGCTGTGTATCCTGCTCAACTGTAAGTCCACGGTAATCAACAACAACTGCTGCTGCTGCGCCGTCGAGAGCTGCGCTGATCTCATCAACGATAGGCTTCTTAATCTCTACTTTTGCCATGATTTCTTCCTCCTATTTTATTTTTTGCCATAATATAAGGAAAAAAATAGCCCCCCGTAGCCGGAGAGCACACATAAGTCTGATACTTATATTATCCCTCGGCAGGTGTACTTAGCCTTATATCCATCCGGATACCTGCTGTCTACGGCAAATCCACTCAAAATGAGTGTCGACTCAAATCTGTCAAGATATGAATCTGTATATAACATTCCGTTCAGGAAACCCCGAACGGAATGCATTATATCATTAATATATATCCGGTGTCAACCGTTTTTTCAAAAAACAGAAATACTTACCGAACAAATTAAGGATTAACCAACATACTTAGATGTGTTAACCTTTACACCAGGACCCATTGTGGAAGCAAGTGTAATGTTCTTTAAGTATGTTCCCTTTAATGATGAAGGCTTAGCCTTAACGATTGCATCCATGATAGCCTGGAAGTTGTCTGCTAACTGCTCTTCTGTGAAAGAAACCTTTCCAACTGGAACATGTACAATGTTAGTCTTGTCAAGTCTGTACTCAATCTTACCAGCCTTGATCTCGTTGATAGCCTTTGTTACATCCATAGTAACTGTACCAGCCTTAGGGTTTGGCATTAAGCCCTTAGGTCCAAGTACACGACCAAGACGACCAACAACGCCCATCATATCAGGTGTAGCAACAACTACGTCGAACTCAAACCAGCCATCGTTCTGGATCTTTGGAATAAGCTCCTCGCCGCCTACATAATCAGCTCCTGCTGCCTCAGCCTCATTAGCCTTGTCACCCTTAGCGAAAACTAAGACTCTTACAGTCTTACCTGTTCCGTGAGGAAGAACTACAGCACCACGTATCTGCTGCTCAGCGTGACGTCCGTCACAACCTGTTCTGATATGCGCTTCAACTGTTTCGTCAAACTTTGCAGTTGCTGCCTTCTTAACCAAAGCTACTGCTTCAGCTGCATCGTAAGCCATTGTACGATCTATTAACTTGGCAGCTTCTGTATATTTCTTACCTTTTTTCATTATTAATAACCTCCTAGTGGTATTTGCGGGGAAATCCCTCCCACGTCTTATGCTCGGCTCCATGCCGAAATTGATTCAAATTAATCCTCTACAACGATACCCATACTTCTTGCAGTACCAGCGATCATGCTTGTAGCTGCCTCGATGGATGCAGCGTTGAGATCCGGCATCTTAAGCTCAGCAATCTTCTGAACCTCAGATCTCTTAATAGTTGCAACCTTAGTCTTGTTAGGAACACCTGAAGCTGTCTTAATGTTGCAAGCCTTCTTAAGAAGAACTGCTGCTGGAGGAGTCTTTGTTACGAAGCTGAAGCTTCTGTCAGCGTAAACAGTGATAACAACAGGAATGATCATTCCGTCCTGATCTGCTGTTCTAGCGTTGAACTCCTTTGTGAACTGCATGATATTAACACCATGCTGACCAAGTGCAGGACCAACTGGTGGAGCTGGTGTTGCTTTGCCGCCTGGAATCTGTAATTTGATATAACCTTCTACTTTCTTTGCCATTTTGGCACCTCCTAAATAATGTGGTAATTGCGGGGAAATCCCTCCCACTTCCGTATGCTGTGTATATTATGTACAACGCATAACGGACGCATCAAAAATGTTACATTTTCTTAATCTCTGTGAAACTTAACTCAACCGGTGTTTCACGACCGAACATGTCAACATTGATTGTAACGCTGCGCTTGCTTGCGTTAACGCTCTTAATCATGCCGACTGTCTTATCCCAGACGCCGCTCGTCACGATGATGCTGTCGCCAACCTTGTATTCTGAATCTGCAGCAAGGATGACATCGCCCATGCCTAACGCCTTAATCTCGGACTCTGACAAAGGAACAGGCTTAGATCCCGGTCCGACAAAGCCGGTAACGCCTCTGGTGTTACGAACAACATACCAGGTATCATCATTCATAATCATGTTCACAAGGACATAACCAGGGAACATCTTGCGCTGAACCTGCTTGGTAACGCCGTTCTTAACTTCCTGAACGTCTTCCATTGGCACCAGAACCTCAAGAATCTGATCCTGAAGATGTCTGTTTTCAATTGTCTTTTCAATATTAGCCTTAACCTTATTCTCATATCCTGAGTAAGTATGGGCTACATACCAATTTGCCTCTGACATTCCTAATCCACCTTTTCCTTACTTTACTAAGAACCCTAAACCGAAACGAAACACAATGTCAATAACGGTTATCAGCACACCTAAAATAACTGAGATAATCACAACCGCTCCGGTCTGTTTACCGACGGTCTCCGGGGTTGGCCATGAGATAGTCTTGAACTGTCCCTTAAGGCCTTTGAACCAGCTTGTCTTTTTCGCAGCCGGCTTCTTACTCTTCTTTTCAGAATCGCCCATAATTACCTCCAATTACTTTGTTTCCTTGTGTAATGTGTGTGACTTACAGAACTTACAATACTTCTTTGTCTCCATTCTGTCCGGATGTGTCTTCTTATCCTTAGTCATGTTGTAATTACGCTGCTTGCACTCTGTACATGCCAATGTTATCTTTACACGCACAACTTCCACCTCCAATTAGTTTCTTTTAATTAGTGTTTTTAAGGCATAAAAAAAAAGCCTTAGCTCTTCCATAGCTAGTTTAGAATAGCATAGCAATAATGGTAAGTCAAGCTTTTTTTATATATTTCATAACAAATTTCACGACAAAACATTACGATACAGAATGCTCTGTACAATAATATTATTATTTTCAAAGCACATTACTCTTGTACTTCTTCCTATTATATGGTATATTTTCGTTATATAAATATGTGCAAATTATGTGAACACTGCTTCGCATGACTAGAAAAGGATTTTTAGTATATGCATTTCATTTATTCACACGGAGGTGACATTCTTGATTAACAGTGTGTATGATTATTATATAAGTACATATGGCAACCGTACAGTGTCACGGCATGATTCTCATAAGCGAAGCGAACTGCGTGATATATACAATAACATTGTAAAGATTAACAAAGCCTCCCCCTTATACAAGGTCGATATGTCCGAGAGCTCCCAGAAGCTTGCCATAGATATCAAGGAGGCAGCACGGGCTCTTACAGATACGCTCAGTGATATCACTGATATTGCCGATGATTCAATGCCTGTCGGCATCACTGCCTCATCCGACAATCCATCACTCGTCACAGCAGATTACTCCGGAAGTGATATGCCTGATGAGAAGGAGCTTGCATTTAACGTCAAGCAGCTCGCATCGCCACAGGTCAATGTCGGAGAATATGTATCTTCAGGAGCTAAGATCCTATTTCCGGGTACTTATTCCTTCAACATTGAGACAGCCGACAACACATATTCCCTTGAATTTGCTGTCAGCGAGGATGACAATAACGGAAGAATACTTGATAAGCTTGCCAACTCAATATCCCACTCCGGCATAGGTCTTGACGCAGAAGTGATTCAGAACGAGTATGCACAGAAGGCTCTCAAGATAACTTCACAGACAACCGGAAGCCATAAAGGCTCCCCTACACAGTTCAGGATAACCGAAGGTACCGATAATCATCTGACAGGTGCCGTCAGACTGTATGGTCTTGACAATATAGAAAGTTATCCATCGAATGCAGTATTTGACTTAAATGGCAAGTCGTCCATCTCTGAGAACAATTCATTTATTGTCGATGGCAGGTATGAAGTTACACTCCACGGAACCTCTGACGAGTACGGCACCGGAACCATAAGTGCCAGAAAAGACGGCAGTGCTCTCATCGATGAGTACAACCGTCTTGCGGACAACTATAACCGTTTTCTTGAGCTTGCGAACCGCAAGGACACTCATGAGCTGCGTATGCTTCGCTCAACTGTAACATCCACAGTCAAGCGCTATAAGTCTACACTCGAAAACAACGGCTTTTCCATCACTGATGACAATACGCTCTCTGTGAACACAGATAATCTCAGTGAATCTGTAAAATCAGGCTCCATATTTGACAATCTCAAGAACCTTGGCAGCTTCAAGGAAGCACTGAAAAAGAGAGTAGAAAATATTGAGCTCAACCCAATGGAATACATAAATAAAAAAATAGTGGCATACAAGAATCCGCAAAAGCTTATCACAGCTCCTTATGCCACATCAATATATACAGGAATGATGTTTGACCGGTCGCTGTAAGGCAACCGGTCTTTTTCTATCAATTTCCATATGCTTTTATATACTTTTCATCGGATTATTGTGTCAAAACATGCTCTATGAACCTAAATATGTATAGCATGTTATATTTTTGCATATCACGACTTTTTGAGAAGCCGATATGCATAAGTATGACATATCAATCCCCCTGTCACTGCTTTTGCAGTGACTCAATATAGTAATGTATGAAATCTTAATACATCTTAGACAGTATATTTTACCGGCTTTGACACTCAGCTTTTCATAACAATGTCCTCAATCACCTGAAGTCTGGCATCGTAATTATGTAACTCTCTTACCTTTTTCTGACCATTAAGAGCAATCTGTCTGCGCTCATCCTCATGTCTGAGATAATACCTGACTTTTTTTACAAGGTCGGTTTCATCCTCAAACCATACAATATCCTCGCCATTCTTAAAATACATCACAAGCTCAGGCTGGAAATTTGTTATACAGAACCCTCCCGCCGACAGAATATCCCACACTCTTAGCGGTATTCCACTTCTTATGTTCCTTATAGTAAAATTGAGATTAATCTTACTAGTGCGGAACACAATAGGCGACTCATCCCAATAGCGCACAGGTCCCATATTGTGTGCTAACACGAAGTCCGCATTCTCATCATCAGTAAATACACTCACGTCAAAATATTTTGACAGCTCTCCCAAAAGCTTATACCTTTCAAGCTGTGCTATCTTAAACCCGAGCACAGTCGTAGAAAATATAAGGGAGAGATTAGAAAAAGAACGCTCACTCTTCTCTATGCGAAAGTGCTTGTTAAGCTCATCCATTATCTCAGCCGTCAACATTCCGTCAATATAATTTTCACCATATATCTCCATCTGAAGCTTCATAAGCGCATCAAAATACCCGCGGACATAATCCGGAAGCATATCCTTAATCTCGTCATAGGAATTCTTGCGGTACATACTGCCGATAAATGATACATCGTAAAGAAAATCGCCGGCAGCGTCTCCGTCCGAGCCTTTATACCCAGTCTCATCCTCTACACATGCAGCCGCATTATTGCCCGGAGCATCCGGTGCATCAAAGGCACCTTTCTTCTGCCTCATATCCGTCTGCCACTTCTTAATCACATCGTCAGCTCTACGTGTTGCCGCAGCAAGCGGAAGATAATATACATTTGCGCCGCGCTCCTTAAATTCCATATAGCAGAACTTATCAAATATAAATATATAATTACATTTGTTAAAAATAGACTGATGATACATGGTAGACAACGGACTGTCACATGTCCAGCAGATATATTTAACCTTGGAATGAAAAAATTGTTCACAAATATCTGAGATAATCGGAAAATAATTCACAGAAAACACTGCGTCATACACATAATTTGTATCGCCTTCTGCTTCTTGACCATCATGCTCCACATAATCTGTATAATTTTTTTCATCATCGCAATCACAGTCCGCACTGCATACTGCTGAATCGTCATTTATACTCATTTTTTTGATGAACTTGTCCGTGAAATTATCATCCACCTCAAAATTTCCAAGCTCCATCTCAAATGTGTCAACCACATGGCCGCGCTGTCTCAAAGCTTCTATTATATCCGACTGGTTATATGCTTTCCAGCAATAAAATAAAATTTTCATAGCTTCTGCCCAATCTTTTTTTATATAGTCTTTATCCTGTCCTCAAATCGTAACCCACGCATTATAAGCTCACGCCCTGCCTGTGCTATACGCATACGTTTATCATCATAATCATGGCATAATGCCAGTCATCCATATCATAATCACCTGCCGCCGCTCCATAATATGATGAATTCCATGTTCCGGTCACGATAAGCTGATGCCTTAATATCTTCCAATATATATCACGCTTAATTTTCTTATGCCTGTGCATCACACATAGCTTTTCCTATACTTTTACTCTCCATATATTTCAGCAAGTCTTTCCTGACATTTCTTGCAAGGACGCTCTCCTGTTTCTTCCAGATGGTCATACAGACCATATTTTATATCAGCACTATACTTTTCAAGATATTGACAATCCCTGAATGCATGGAATAATTTGAATCTATTATTCTCGATTGTATAAACTAACTCGAAAATTTTGGCAATTATCTTATAGTGTCTGTCATTGAATTCCTCACCGATACTCACAATAATATATGTCTCTCCGAATACCAGTCCGGCGTATTCAGTGCGTGCCGCATCATAATCCGGGTCTGTAACAGATATATCTTCATAGTGGACACCGTTATAATCAAATTTAGCCCTATAGTGCGCCTGATACCCATCATCCTGATATTTTTTCTTAGGATACAGTTCAAGGTTATCTACCTTGACCATTGTCAGAGAACTGCCATTTCTCATAGCTTCCTCCACAGAAAGAGACCTTGAACTATTCATATAGATATATTGTGAATTTCCAATCGGTGCAATTCTCATGACTTCATCAATATCCGACTTCCTGACAAACTCAAATCTGCCAAGCACAAAATAATTCTCCGGCTGAATTGCAAACATATTGTCATCATAATCCTTTATACAATTACTATCTCTAAACTTCCGTGTCATCTTCTCGACATCAACGCTTATCACATCGAGCGGCTTACACATATTCCCATCAGCATACACTACTTCCGTATTATTTATCTTGAAGTATTCATGATTACCGATAAGTCTAATCCAAGAATTAGCATTTCCAAGCTCTATACCTGCAACACAATATCCACCCTCTTCGCCCTTGTGCTTATCAGACATAGTCAACACAATAATCTCTTTTCTCATAGTACCCCTCCATGTCACAACCATGTGGTGATTCGCATCAATATTCTTTGCAGACTTCTATGCGCATCGTCTTCTATATATGTCTTATGTCACAGCCTGAGCATTCCTGCATATATTCGGCTAACAGCCTTCTGTGGCACATTTCCGGCGTAGGCTCAGAACACAGAAATAATACTCTCTCATATTTTCCGAAGTTTTTCTCAAACAGCTTCTCAACTTTTCTCTCTTTGATCAAAGCATTGTACTGTACTGTATATTCATTCCAGTCAATAGTTCCCTTCTTATATCCGTCAAGAATCGGCTTTGTCGGTGCAAAGCCCAACATATGGCTATATTCGCAGTGGCATATCTCTTTAAGAAAATAAGCCAAATCTTTGCCCTTGGTAAACCCTGCGAGCTGAGAACGGTTATTCAATCTCACATCTATCAGAATCTCAATATTATTCTTTGAAATCAGATTAAAAAAAGTCTGTGCATCCTTCTGTGCAAACCCCATTGTATATATCGTCATAGCTGACCTCCTTCATTTATATTAAATCCAATCTCCTTATTGCGAAGCCTATATGCATCTTCTAACCACTCTTTCTCGCTCTTTGGCTGTTCGAAAAGAGATATTTGATGTATATCTACGTTCTCTTTTTTCTCCAGATTATCAAGTAATCTTATATTTATCTCATCCTGTGTTTCCAAATGTCCGTCAACATGTATATGCTGCACATTCACACCGTTCAACTCGAATCCGCGTGATACCATAATTGTTCTATGGCAGTCAAATGGATCCTTCTCTGTACACATAAGTGCTATATTATGCCCGGAAGCTAAACCAAGCATCACATTGTCAAGCCCCTTCTTAAACAGTTCTGATGCTCTTGTCTTCTCGAAATCAAGATAACCTTCTGCACAATACAAGGTTCTATCCGTTGGTCTTGCCCCAAAGAACTTTCCCATAGGGCAGTATACGATATTATTCTTTTTCAGATAGTCCTCAATGACATCCTTGTTAAACTGACTTGCAAACCTAGAAAACGGACTGCTTCTCACATCAAGAACATAATCGATATTGTGCTGCCTGAGCAGTCCAAGAAAATATTCCTGAGTGTGCGTGGAATGCCCAATAGTAAATAAACTCATCTTTTTAAGTCACTCCTTTTAAAATTTGGGAATTCAGGTATAGTTTTTTGCTTATAATTTATAATATACAATTTATGAGGGCTGTGTCGTGTCCTATAATCTTTTTCTTAGATTATACAACAAGCCGCCACAAAAAGCTATGTGCGGTTTGTGGCGGCTTGATATATAGCCATATTATATCCATTTAACTTGTGTTTCATAAATTACAACTTCTGAACTATCAGCCAAAATTAATGCCTTTAGATTTCCTAATGGAGCTTTATCTTCATTATCAAAAATTTCTGCATGGTAAATATTATTTGAGGTTTCAGGAATAACCGCCATGTTGTTATCTATGCAAACTTCAGCCCCTACTTTGACTAAACCCTTAAATCTCTTATCAAAACGGTCTTTGAATTTTTTGATGATCTCTTCTTCCTCCCGCCCACCATCTCTGTCTACCGAAACACCATTCTCTTGTTTAAAAAGTGCTGATGTCGGATGTCCATCTTCATCCATAGCATCCGGCTGAGATCTTTTTATCATTCTATATAGCACTTCATTTCTCTGCACTGTTGCTTCCATAAAAATTATCTACAATCTCCTTAATCTGACTTTCTTCTGAATCGGTCAATTGCCATTCTTTTGCTTTTGAATATATCCTTTTAGGTACTTGTAAACACAAAGTTCTATCCTCAAAAATTTCAAGCTCTAAATAACTCTTGTCTCCTAGTTCATACTGAAATTGAATACTATTTCTTCCGGTTGGATAAATCGATGGCTGTATAGAAAGTAAATTTATAATTCTTTCACACTTATATACTAATGTATCTGTAAAAGCCCTTGCACCATACCCATTCCAATCATCCGGCAATTTTCTTATGTCATTCAATCGACTAAGACTCTTGGCAATGTCTGGTTTCATAATCAGTCCACTTCTACTATCATAAATAAATATTACAACAGATTCCATATTTTTACTAATGCTATGGGCAATGCTATTGTTAATATTCATTCTATTGTCCAAAATCTCAAAATATGTATTATTTACACTGATTTTATCACTGCATCTAAAAAAATTGGAGTCATTAGATAATCTTACGCAATTTGTCACCATAATTTTACTCATTCTTTCCTTTTGCAAATATATAATATTCTCCTACCGTTTTTCCATCTAATACTACCTCCGTTGAATATAAACCTGATTTTTTCAAGTCGACATTTTGTAACCCAGCTGCCACATTAACTCCCATATATTCATCCGGCAAATTACTATTAGAATCTTTTTTATATGTTATAATCGCATTATCAATTCCGGCAATTATATTTTTGTCCGAATCTTTAAATTTTAAATCCAGTAAATGCTCACCTTCAGTAATATCTAATAAAGAAAAACATACTGAAAATGAAAAAAGCCCCGGAATATATTCAGGTGTAAGCGTATTCAAAATGCCAACCACATCTGTTCTTCCATCAACCGAATTCACATTCAAACAATATATAAAATTTTTAATATTAGCCATCACAATTACACCTCTTCCATTTACAAATCAATAATATAAAATCAAACATAATCAGACATCTATATTAAAAAGTGTCATCTTATATATAAAATCCATATGATACACTACATCAAATATAATGTATCATATTATCTAATATTATGCAATTTTCTTTATATTTAATATTTCATATTCTTAACCATACTTTCCCACCTTCTTTTTAATTCCTAATATATCATCACAATTCCACATATCCCTTCCTATTATTCTCTTCGTAATAAGCCTTATATCGATACGCAGTCCTCCTGCTGATATCCCCCATCTGTACAATCTCCATAATTGTCATCCCACTTTCCAGCTTAAGCACAAAATCATTATAAGATACCATCCATGCATCGTTATGTTTCTTCCTGCCTCCAATGTTTCTATTCTTATATACTTCCAACTCTGCTCTTAGCCTGCCATTCTCCAATTCCAGTTCTTTAATACGTCTCAATGCATCTTCTAACGTATAGACATTCATACTATTATTCACCCCCACTTCCTTAATTAGTCTTGTTATATCACTTTGTTCATTAATACCAGTTTAACTTATGCTCCATATTGTGTCAATCTGGTTTTTGGCACTTTATATATTTAAATTTTTTTGCATATATATTATTTTCATTCATGTAGGCTTAACATCTTATATGATACTATCTTCTTAAAATATCAGACTACCTACCAAAAGGTAAGTAGTCTGATCCCTCTTTTGAATATACGTAAGCGCTCAATAAGTTAGTGCCTTTCACCACAGCCATAATCCATGGGATAATAAACTCCATATATTAACGCGAGTTATAGTATTGCGTAGTAATGCGAGGAGGTTGGTCATGGATCAAATTACAAATGTTCGTCGGCATCTAAAACGTGAGGAATGGAAATCGCTTATCAGCGAATGTCGAGCAAGCGGTATGACTGTAAAAGCCTGGTGTAAAGCAAATGGCATTATAGAACAGACATATTACAGAAATCTAAAAATGCTGCGGGAAGAAATGTTAGAATCTCTTCCGGCTCCGATTGTTAATAATGATGAGATGGTTTCATCATATTATACAAAAGATTAGAGAATGGTACATTTAAATGGCCGCGTAATGACTCCTCCGCACCGGAGGAACGTATTTTGTGTATTTTCTGAGCTGTATGTGTTCTCTGCATACTCCATACCTGCCATACAGGAATTGTATTTTCATTACATTGTAATCACACAACAATATACTCTTGTGTTGTATACTATCCCGGCTTATCAGTTGTCCTGATAGGTTAATGGATTCTCAAGCATAGACCCCTGAATATCTGCCGGGAAATGGCGGATTAAGTCCAACAGTATTTCGCAAGTATTATATTTTATCAGGTTTTTGGGACACAGGAACCTGACCCCTCTGTCCCACCCCCAATATCTTTTATAATAACTATATCATCAATGATAATGCAATTCAATACAGCACATGTTTATATTTATTTTAATCAGCTTTTAAGATTTCTCTTTTTTTGACAAAGCAACCACACATACTTTCTCTGGGACACAGGTACCTGACCCCTCTGTCCCAACAACAAAACCCCCGCACCGGAGGAATTCTCCGGTGCGGGGGTCATATTTATGCCGCCTTTATCAATATATCAGGCATTAGTCCGGGATTAGCCGAGTAAGGAGAGAACTCCCTGTGTAGCCTGGTTAGCCTGTGCAAGCA
>OGFG01001450.1_pt1 | contig 23565 bp, 19 predicted proteins | sample 1570761 | NCBI WGS metagenome assembly OGFG01 (sample SAMEA2581938, study PRJEB24529) | metagenome | biome: Human gut stool | place: China | collected 2011 | reverse complement strand
CTCGTTATACACCCACAGACTAGATTAGCATGTTTTGACACCCGAATCCTATAATGTAAAAAAGGTCTGACTCCTACAGTTTTATCTATAGGAATCAAACCTTTTTACTTTTGAATTATTACTCTTTATGGTATGACTATGTAAGTTCTACTTAGCATAATCAATTACACGCGACTCGCGGATTAAGCTAACCTTAATCTGACCAGGATATTCTAATTCAGCTTCAATCTTCTTAGAAATATCCCTTGCAAGAAGTACCATCTCAGCATCATCAACTGCCTCAGGAACTACCATAATTCTGACTTCTCTACCTGCCTGAATAGCAAAAGACTTCTCAACGCCTTCAAAGGAGTTGGTAATATCTTCTAACTGTTTAAGTCTGTTGGTATATGTCTCAAGTGTCTCTCTTCGTGCGCCAGGTCTTGCAGCTGAAATAGCATCTGCAGCCTGTACAATACAAGCGATGAGTGACTGCGGTTCAACATCTCCATGATGTGCTTCTACTGCATTGATAACAATGTCAGACTCTTTGTATTTCTTACAAAGATCCACACCAATCTGAATATGTGAGCCTTCCATCTCGTGATCAAGCGCCTTACCAATGTCATGCAGAAGACCTGCACGCTTGGCTGTTCTGATATCAACGCCAATCTCACCGGCAAGCAAACCGGAAAGATGAGCAACCTCAATCGAATGCTTGAGAGCATTCTGACCATAGCTTGTTCTAAACTTCATCTTACCAAGAAGTCTTACAAGTTCCGGATGAATACCATGTACACCAACTTCAAGTGTAGCAGCTTCACCCTCTTCTCTCATCATGGTCTCAACTTCCTTTTGAGCCTTCTCTACCATCTCTTCAATTCTTGCAGGATGGATACGGCCATCAACAATAAGCTTCTCAAGGGCTATTCTTGCGACCTCACGGCGTACCGGGTCAAATCCGGACAAAATAACTGCTTCAGGTGTATCATCAATAATTAAATCAACACCTGTCATCGTCTCAAGAGTTCTGATATTTCTACCCTCTCTACCGATAATTCTGCCCTTCATCTCGTCATTAGGAAGCTGAACAACTGAAATTGTCGCCTCGGATACATGGTCAGCAGCACATTTCTGTATTGCAGTAACAATGTATTCCTTCGCTTTCTTGTTCGCTTCTTCCTTGGCTCTGGTCTCTAATTCCTTGACCATTACCGCGGTTTCATGCTTCACTTCATCTTCAACAGTCTTCAAAAGATATTCTTTTGCCTGTTCGGAGGTTAAACCAGAAATTCTTTCCAGTTCCTGTACTCTCTTAGAGCTGAGCTCTTCTACTTCCTGTCTCTTACGATTAAGTTCCTCTTCCTTGCGTCCAAGATTTGCATCGCGACGCTCCGCAGCTTCAAGTTTCTTATCTAAGGTCTCTTCCTTTGCAAGGACACGGCGTTCATACTTCTGAACCTCGGCACGTCTTTCCTTAGTCTCCTTGTCAAGTTCATTCTTAGTCCTTATGGACTCTTCCTTCACTTCTAAAAGAGCTTCTTTCTTCTTGGTCTCTGCTGTCTTGAGGGCTTCATCTATTATCTCTCTTGCTTTGTCTTCCGCACTGCCAATCTTCTTCTCGATTACATTACGTCTATATGCATTAGCGACAAACCAAGTAATAGGTGCAACTATAATAATTGAAATTACTACAGCTAAAATCGTCTGTAACACAGGAGCACCTCCTTATTTAGTTTTCATTGTACAAAATACAACATTTAAATTGTATACTTTTTTGGCATTTGTGTCAAGTGTTAAACAAATAATATACATAATTACAACAAAAACCACAATATTATATATCACAATGAAGCACTTTGCCTATAATGTCCGTAGAGAAACCTTTTCGCATAAGATATGCAAAAATCTTCCCTCTCTTCTCATAATCAAGCTCCGAAATATTCTCTCTGGTGATTGTTTTCTTGCGAAGTGCAACCCATACAGCCTCCACATCATCCTGAGTATCAGGACGCAGGTCATCCAACACTTTTCTGATTATATCCCTGTCTATTCCTCGCTGAAATAACCTCTGCTCTATATCTCTTCTGCTTCTGCCGTTACAGGAGTTCTCCACAAAATATTCTGCGTAGCGAAGGTCGTCTATATACCCAAAGCTCTTTGCATATTCAACACCTATAGCAGCATACTTATGTGCATACCCACCTTCTAAAAGCTTATCAAAAAGCTGTTTTTCTGTCTTAAGCGATGACTTCAAAATATATAATGCTCTCGACTTCACACGCTTAGGAAGCAGTTCACAATCAATCTCGCGATATATGTCTTTATCAAGCTCTGCTCCTGTTTTAATATTGTATCGATATATCTCCTGATTATATAGCGCAAATGCATATTCGCCGTCTAAATATATCTTCTTGCGCTTTTTGTCCATATCAACTATATCTGTTACAACCATTCTACTACTCGTCTGCACTCTGCTCAGCTTCAGTTGAAGCAGATTTATTATCTGCAGCGCTCTCAGCAACTATGACATCACCTGAAATGCCATAATGCTCACGTACTTTCTTCTCAATCTCAGCCATAACCGCAGGATTATCTCTAAGATACTGCTTAGCATTCTCTCTTCCCTGACCAATCTTCGCATTGTTATATGCAAACCATGCACCGCTCTTATCAACGATGTTCACATTGACAGCCAAATCAAGTATGTCACCTTCCCTTGATATTCCCTGTCCGAACATGATATCAAATTCTGCCTCCTTAAAAGGCGGCGCAATCTTATTCTTGACAACCTTGATACGTGTACGGTTGCCGACAACTTCGCCACCTGCCTTAAGTGTCTCTATCTTTCTGACATCAAGACGTATTGATGAATAGAACTTAAGTGCACGACCACCTGTAGTTGTCTCCGGATTTCCAAACATAACTCCGACCTTTTCACGAAGCTGGTTGATAAATATTACAACACAATTCGTCTTGCTGATAACGGCTGTCAGCTTACGAAGCGCCTGTGACATAAGTCTTGCCTGAAGTCCGACATGCGAATCACCCATATCACCGTCAATCTCCGCCTTAGGCACAAGTGCTGCAACAGAGTCTACAATTATGATATCCACAGCTCCCGAACGAACCATAGTCTCTGTAATCTCAAGAGCCTGCTCACCGTTATCAGGCTGTGAAATATACAGATTATCAATATCAACTCCTATATTCTTAGCATATGCCGGGTCAAGTGCATGCTCAGCATCTATAAAGCCGGCTATTCCGCCTCTCTTCTGCACTTCAGCAACCATATGCAGCGCAACTGTTGTCTTACCACTTGATTCCGGACCATATATCTCAATAATTCTTCCCTTCGGAACGCCACCCATTCCCAATGCTATATCAAGGCTTATAGAACCTGTAGGTATAGTCTCAACATTAAGAGAAGCTGACGGATCTCCAAGCTTCATAATCGCTCCCTTTCCATATGAGCGCTCTATATTCGATATAGCGGCTTCTAATGCCTTAATCTTATCTTCTTTAGCCATAATATGTTCTCCTTCTTATTCACGTTAAAATGCAAACTAATGTTCGCATAAATGTAATATAATACATAGATATCAAAAAGTCAATATCAAATCGAACAAATTTTCGTATATGTGGGATATACAGAAATCCGGCTTATTGGGAATTCGGAAGTATCAGCCGGTAAATAGACTTATAAAGACGTGTATTTCTTACAAAGAATATGATAACATAGCACAATATAAAAAACAACAAAAAAATATCGAAGAAATAATTCTTCGATACCTTTCGGGTTGGGCTATTCAATTAATAGCTAACAGCTCGACGGGGAATCGAACCCCGGTTTCCGCCGTGAGAGGGCGGCGTCTTAACCGCTTGACCATCGAGCCGTATCAAGTACTTTACCAATATACACTAGCTTCTCAGAAAAAGCAAGCTTTTTTTTCTATTTTCTTTAAGTTGTTCAATTTGTATATATTTTATGTTGTTTTCAGACAATTTGTTTCATCTGTTTTTAACCAAACTGTCCGTTTCGTACCTTAGTTTTATTTCCCAAAAATTATATAAGACTATGTCAATATTATTTACAATCCGCTCTCGCCTCCTGCTCAGATTACGGTGTCAAAACATGCCTTGTGAACTTAACCTGTTATACACTTATAGAAAATAAGCATATTTTGACACTCATAGCCTGCTCATAACAAAATGCTTTGCATATATATCCGGTACTTGTCATGTACAAAACATAGTACGAAAGCAAAAATCAGGTAGGATTCACCTTGTTTAAATCCGATTATTAACCCAACCGCACAAGGTGAACCATATCAATCTCCACCGTCCTATTCGTAAATCCATAACTTATCTATGTTCTCAGACCTTCAACAATCCGTCAAACAGCGACAACTGATTGCTCTCCGGCAAGTCGCCAAGGATTCCAAGATCCCCTAAGAGCGCAACAACCGTCTTCGATGCCTTCGTCCGCGCCTGAAAATCGTCCCTTGAAAGAAACGGTCCATGCTCCGCCGCATTCATTATAAGCTCTGCTGCCACATCGCCAAGACCATCTATTGAATTGAACGGAGGAAGGAGTTTACCGTCTACTATCTGAAAATTCCTAGAATGCGACTTGTACAAATCAATCGGAAGGAACTCCAGTCCTCTCGCATACATCTCCTGTACCAGACGCATGTCCTTTAAGGTGTCCTCCTCCTTCTTAGAAAGACTGTCACTGCGTTTTTTATAGTCAGCAATATAATAGTCAAGCTTCTCTTTTCCCATACACATGAGCTCATATGAAAATGCCGTTGCTCTTATACTAAAGTATGAAGCATAGTATGCAAGCGGATAAAATACCTTACAATATGCAATTCTCCATGCCATCATGACATACGCAGCGGCATGCGCCTTAGGAAACATGTACTTAATTTTAAGGCATGACTCTATATACCACTGCGGAACGTCATGCTCACGCATCTGCTCCGGCCATCCCTCCTTAAGACCTTTTCCTTTTCTTACGCTCTCCATTATTGTGAAGGAAAGCTCTTTGTCCATGCCTTTTCCAATAAGATATATCATAATATCATCACGACAGCAGATAGCTGTAGAAATAGTCGCTACACCACTCATGATGAGTGTCTGTGCATTTCCAAGCCACACATCAGTACCATGCGACAATCCCGATATACGAACCAAATCCGCAAAGCAGGTAGGCTTTGCATCAATAACCATCTGCATGGCAAAATCCGTGCCGAATTCCGGTATTCCCAGTGCTCCAAGCTTTGTTCCTCCTATATCGTCCGGTGTTATTCCAAGCGCCGACGTATCCTTAAAAAGGCTCATAACCTCCGGTGAATCAAGTGGTATCGTCTTTGGGTCAATTCCGGTCAAATCCTGCAGCATACGAATCATCGTAGGATCATCATGGCCAAGAATATCAAGCTTTAACAGATTGTGGTCAATGCTGTGGTAATCAAAGTGTGTTGTAATAATATTAGTAGTCATATCGTTTGCCGGATGCTGTATGGGAGTAAATGTATCAATTTCTTCGCCGAGCGGAAGAACGATGATGCCACCCGGATGCTGTCCGGTAGAACGCCGGATGCCTGTACATCCTTCCGCTATCCGCACTATCTCGCTGTCTCTCTTGGTAATCTGGCGTTCCTCAAAGTATTTGCGGACATAGCCATATGCCGTCTTATCCGCTACAGTGCCTACAGTTCCCGCTTTAAAGGTCTGACCTTTTCCGAAGATAACTTCTGTGTAAGAGTGAGCCTTAGACTGATACTCTCCGGAAAAGTTAAGATCAATATCCGGCTCCTTATTTCCTTTAAATCCGAGGAAGGTCTCAAATGGTATATCAAAGCCTTGTTTCGTAAGCGGCTTGCCGCACTTTGGACAGATGCGGTCAGGCATATCGCATCCCGCACCTCCGGCAAACTTTTTTACATCTTCCGAATCAAAATCATAGTAATGGCAATCCCCATTCATGCACAGATAATGTGGCGGAAGGGGATTTACTTCCGTAATTCCTGCCATTGTCGCCGCAAACGAAGAACCGACAGAGCCTCTTGAACCTACAAGATATCCATCCTCATTCGACTTCCATACGAGCTTCTGTGCGATAATATACATAACGGAATAACCGTTGCTTATGATTGAATTAAGCTCCCTGTCAAGTCTTTCCTTAACAATCTCCGGAAGCTCCTCACCATACATCTCATGAGCCGTTGTATAGCATATCTTTCTCAACGTCTCATCGGAATTTTCGATTACAGGAGGACATTTATCCGGACGCACAGGCGATATCTTCTCGCACATATCCGCAATCATATTGGTATTTTTTACCACGACCTCATATGCCTTATCGCTGCCAAGATACTGAAACTCGTTTAACATCTCCTCCGTTGTCCTAAGAAATAACGGTGCCTGGTTATCAGCATCGTCAAAGCCCTGCCCCGCCATGATTATCCTTCTGTACACTTCATCCTCAGGGTTTAAAAAATGCACATCGCAGGTAGCAGCCACAGGCTTTCCAAAGATTTCGCCAAGGGAAACTATTTTCTTATTGATGTCAATCAAATCCTGCTCCGATGATACCCATATATCTTCAGAGTCTATCATAAACCTGTTATTTCCAAGCGGCTGTATCTCAAGATAATCATAGAACTCGACAAGCCTTGCGATATCCTGCTCCGACTTGTTGTCAAGTATGGCGCGGTAAAGTTCTCCTGCCTCACATGCCGAGCCAAGTATCAGACCTTCCCTGTGCTTTAACAGCTCGCTCTTAGGAATTCTCGGTCTTCTGTTAAAATATTTTAAATGCGCCATTGACGTAAGTCTGTAAAGATTGTTTCTGCCTACATCATTCTTTGCCAATATAATCGCATGATATGAAGGAAGCTTCTTTACAATGTTCTCTCTCTCATCAGCCAGACTCTCTGCCTGATTAAGATTTGTGATTCCGCGCTCCTCCATCATTGTCATGAATTTTAAAAATATTCCGGCACAGCAGTCGGCATCATCAACCGCGCGGTGATGATTTTCAAGAGAGACACCTACAGCTTTTGCTACCGTGTCAAGCTTATATCTGTTAAGCTGCGGAAGAAGTACTCTCGCAAGTGCAACCGTGTCCACAACTGTGTATTCCTTGTCAATACCCATCACCTGCTTTGCCTTCGCTTTGATAAAGCCCGAATCAAAATCAGCGTTGTGTGCGACAAGGACTGCTCCTTCACAGAATTCTATGAATTTCGGAAGCACTTCCTCTATCGTCTGTGCATCGATAACCATGGAATCATTGATTCCTGTCAGCTTCTCAATCCTGAACGGAATTGGAATCTCAGGATTTACAAAGCACGAAAAACTGTCAACGCATCTTCTGTTCTGATACTTTACTGCTCCAATCTCAATGATTCTGTCATGCTCTGATGAAAATCCGGTTGTCTCAAGGTCAAATACAACATATGTATCATCAAATGTCTGTCCGTCAGGATTTTCTATAAGAGCCTTCAAATCATCAACCAGATATGCCTCTACTCCATAGATAACCTTGAAGCCATCGAGCTTTTCTACTGTATGATTTGCATCTGGGAACGCCTGACAGACACCGTGATCCGTGATTGCTATCGCCGGCATTCCCCATTTAGAGGCCTGTTTTATGATATCCGATACCTCAGAAACTCCATCCATATCGCTCATCTTGGTATGGCAGTGAAGCTCCACCCGCTTTACATCAGAATTGTCCATTCGCTTTCGTGTAAAATCAGGTATCTTTTTAATCCCGCGCACCGAGCTTACAGCTATCTCCTTGCTCCAGCTGTCCATCGCAATAACACCCTTAATTTTGACAAAGGCTCCATCCTTTATGTCTCCCTTTATCTCATCAAGGTTTTCCTTCGTATTCAAAAAAAGCTTGACAGACATGGAATCTGTAAAGTCAGTAACCGTAAATGTCATAAGCTGTTTGCCTGTTCTGAGCTCTTTTACTTCCACACCTCTTATCCTGCCTCTTACAGCACCTTCGCCTATCTCATGCGTTATCGTTGCAAGCTCAATGGCTTCATCATCAAAGTCCTTGCCGTATATGACATCCGGATTGCCGGACATTTTGACGGAACGGAAACTCTTTTCATCATTCTTAGCTGCCTTTTTGTCAAGTACTTTTGCATCTGTTCTTAATCTGCCTGCAACAGTCTTTTCCGTCTGTGCCATCTCAGTCTCTTTTGAATTTTTCTTTTCCGACTTATTTTCACTTCCAGCCACTGCTTCTTCCTTGTCATCACCATCAGCCGTCTGCTCAAGCTGCATATGAATCACAGGTGTGTCTTTCGCTTCGTGCTTTGCTTCCCTGTATATAATGTCAAAGTCTATCTCAAAGCCACAGCGGTCAAAAAAGACCATATGAAGATATTCGCAGATGTTCTTCACTCTGTCTCTTTCAATACTTCCGTCTGAGACTACAAGCTCCATCTTATCATCTGCGATAAATCTGACTTTGGCTTTTTTTACAATCTCATAGTCTATAATGCTCTCATGCCTAAGCTCATCAAGTATGCTTTCTTTATATATTCCCCAGAGCTTCTCCTGTGTATACTGGCTTGAAAGCTCATATTTTTCAACAACATGGATATCCATTGTCTTAAATGGCGGAATCTGCTTCCTAAACCCATTCTCTAACACAAAAATTGTGCTCTTCGGAATAAGTCTTCTGGATGTTATATATACCCTAAGGCGGGTTTTGGCTGAGTTGGTTGCAACCTTAAGCACCTCAACATCAGCCAAAATATCCATTATATCTTCATTAAATTCAAGTGTAGGAAATGCATCAAATAACTTCATCTGTCTTTCACTTTTCCTTCCAATGATCAAGCTCATATTTAAGAGCGGACAAAAGCTCTGCCTCCGGCATCTTCTTTACTACTTCGCCCTTCTTTATAAGTATACCTTCTCCTTTGCCTCCCGCAACGCCAAGGTCAGCCTCTCTTGCCTCACCCGGTCCATTTACAACACATCCCATAACTGCGAGCTTGAGATTCAGGTTGTCATAATCGGCAGCAAGCTTTTCTACCTTTTGTGCAAGCCCTATAAGGTCAATACTGGTTCTTCCGCATGTCGGGCATGAGACAATCTCTATTCCGCTCTGTCTTATTCCGAGAGTTTTCAGAATTGTCTTTGCAGCCTTTATCTCCTCAACAGGGTCGCCTGTGAGAGATACTCTTATCGTATCGCCTATTCCCTGCCCGAGAATAAGTCCGAGTCCTACAGCCGACTTGATGCTTCCTGTCATAACTGTTCCCGACTCTGTGATTCCTACATGCAGAGGATAATCAGTCTTTTCCGATATAAGCTCATGTGCCTTCACGCACATCATGACATTGGATGATTTGATGCTGATTACCAGATTGTCATAACCCATATCCTCGATTATCCTCACCTTGTCGAGCGCACTCTCAACAATACCTTCCGCTGTCACACCGCCATACTTTTCAACAAGATTTTTTTCAAGCGAACCTGAGTTCACACCTACACGGATTGGAATGTTCCTTTCCTTAGCTGCATCCACAACCGCCTTTATTCTCTCCTGACTTCCGATATTTCCCGGATTTATGCGTATCTTGTCAACGCCGTTCTCCATTGCAGCTATAGCAAGGCGGTAGTCAAAATGTATATCGGCGACAACCGGAATATGCACTCTCTTTTTTATCTCTCCAATCGCCTCGGCAGCCTCCATTGTAGGAACCGCGCATCTTATTATCTCACAGCCTGCCTCCTCAAGTCTTAAAATCTGATTGACTGTAGCGGACACATCCTCCGTCTTTGTGTTGGTCATCGACTGGATTGCAATAGGATTATTTCCTCCTATAAGCACTCCGCCAATATTTACCACTCTTGTATTTTTTCTCTGAATTGAACCGTCAAAGCTTCTCATAAGCCCTCCATATAATCTTGTCATAACAATATTACTGTAATAATCTCATATATTATCTGCTGCCAGTGCATCACCTAGAACAGCTTAGAAATATCGTTGAATAAGATAAGGAACATCAAAAGCATAAGAAGTGCCATTCCTATAAGGTGCACCATGCCTTCCTTCTTCTGGTCAACAGGCTTGCCTCTTACAGCCTCAATAAGCAGGAACAAAAGTCTTCCTCCGTCAAGCGCCGGGATAGGCAGCAGATTCATGACTCCGAGATTCGCACTGATCATGACTATCCAGTTGGCAAGATTCAGAATAACGTAAAATATGCCATCCGGCTTACTCTGCTCAACCACATTGCTTATTGCGGACACAATACCTACCGGGCCTGCCACGTCATCCTTGGTAACTTTTCCTGTCACAAGCATTTTAAGGCTCTCAAAAACTGTGTCAATCCAGTATTTAACCTCGATAGCGCCATATTTTAATGTGCGTATCGGATTTACTTTCACTCTCGCCGCCGAAAAAGACATACCTGTCTGATAATATGCGTTGTGTGCAAGCACAGGTGTCACCGATAAATCGACAACTTCGCCATCTCTGGAAACCGCAACATTAATCTTGCCGCCACCACAGTTTCTTATAACCGAGATTGCTTCGTCCGTTGTCTTTATTGCCGCCCCGTTCACCTGAATTATCTGATCGTTAACCTTAAATCCTGCAAGCGCAGCCGCACCTGTCTCGGTAAGCCCTGAGATAACCGCATTTTCACCAAGATATACTCCAAGCTGATATACATCTTCCTCAATGTACTCAGGCACGACCTTCGTGTCATATTTCACTCCATCGCGCTCATAAGTTATATTTAATGTCTTTCCAGTGTGAAGCTGATAGTAGAGACTGTATTCCTTATAAAAATGTATCTTTTTTCCATTGACCGAAGTGATGACATCCCCTTCTTCAAGTCCGGCTTCATCGGCAGCACTTCCCTCTGTGACAGAGTAGAGCTTACAAGGGTCGTATCCTATACTTCCTATGATAAACACTGCCATGATAAAGGCAAGTATAAAATTGAATATAGGTCCGGCTGCTATCACAGATATTCTCCGCCATACAGACTTAGAAGCAAAGAGCTTATCCTTGTCAATCGCACTTATACCGTCCTCATTTCCGTCCTCACCTGCCATAATGCATGCACCACCAAACGGCAGGAGCTTGAGCGAAAAAAGTGTCCCTTTTTTCTTAAACTTAAGTATTGTAGGTCCCAGTCCCAATGCAAACTCACTCACTGCTATTCCATTTGCTTTCGCCACAATAAAATGACCAAGCTCATGAATGATTACTATAATACTTAGAATAATAATCGCAATAATAATGTTCAAGTTATAATCCTCCCCTTGAAGATTTAGTACCGGCTTCTTATATATTCGTAAGCAGCCGCTTCCGTGTCAAGAATCTGCTTGACATCAGGATTATCAATATATTCTATGTTAGTCATAGTTTGTTCTATTATATCAATAATATCAAGATATTTTATTTTTCTGTCAAGGAACATGGCAACCGCAAGCTCATTTGCCGCATTGAACATAGTAGGAACATTTCCGCCTCTTCTTCCTGCTTCATAAGCAAGGGCAAGTCCTCTAAAATTCTCCATATCTGGTTCCTCGAATGTAATCTGTCTAAGTTTCCAAAAATCAAGATGCTGCGTATCAAGGAAACGTCTTTCAGGATAGTAAAGCGCATATTGAATAGGAAGCCTCATATCAGGTGTCCCAAGCTGTGCCATAACGGCGCCATCCTCAAATTCCACCATAGAATGTATGACGCTCTGCGGCTGTACAACAACCTGAACCTGATTAAGCTCAACTCCGAACAGCCATCTTGCCTCCATCACTTCGAGTCCTTTATTGACCATAGTTGAGGAATCTATCGTTATCTTTCTTCCCATAGTCCAGTTAGGATGCTTTAATGCATCCTCAACCTGTATATTCTTCATCTGTTCTATCGTTCTGCCTCTGAACGGGCCGCCGGATGCCGTCAGGAGTATCTTATGTATCTTATTTTCACGCTCTCCGTTAAGACACTGGAATATCGCACTATGTTCACTGTCCACAGGTAAGATTCTTACGCCCTTATCGGCTGCAAGCTTCATAATAATATGTCCTGCCGTCACAAGTGTCTCCTTGTTAGCAAGCGCTATATCCTTGCCTGCATTTATAGCTTCTATAGTCGGAACTATTCCCATCATTCCGACAACGGCAGTCACAACAATCTCTGCACCGCTTATAGTCGCAGCGTGGATAAGTCCATCCATGCCATAGCCGTACTCAATCCCTGACATATCAGATAATCTCACTTTCAATTCCGAAAGCGTCTTTTCATCCGCCATAGATACAAATGATGGTTGAAATTCCCTTACCTGTTTTTCAAGAAGCTCCACATTCGTTCCTGCTGACAATGCCACAACCTTAATATCACTGTTTTTTCTTGCCACATCAAGAGTCTGCGTTCCTATAGAACCGGTAGACCCAAGCACTGATATATTTTTCAACTTCATAACCTCCAAATCAGCTCAAAGCCCTGAATATCTCGATAACAATATACACTACAGGTGCAGTAAAAATCGTGCTGTCAAATCTGTCCATAATACCGCCATGTCCCGGTATAAGCTTTCCGTAATCCTTCACCGAATGGTCTCTCTTGATTGCAGATGCAGCAAGATCACCTATAATAGATATCAATGCGCCCACTCCGCATGCTACAGCAAATACTACAGGAGCATTCACGCTTATCCTTGAATTAATCACAGCACCGTATATTCCTCCGATAAGCATCGGTCCGATTATTCCACCGATGGCACCCTCAATGGACTTCTTAGGGCTGAGCACCGGTGTCATCTTATGCTTTCCGAACCTGACACCTACAAAATATGCACAGGTATCGGCAATCCATGAACATATAAATACAAGCCATACATAGAAAGCTCCGTCAGGCAGAAGCCTTATTCTATATATAAAAGAAATCATGACCGCAACATATACCAGGGCAAAAAATCCCATCGCTGCCTGATCCGCCTTATATTTAGGGAATTTAACAACATACCCTGCCATTATGCATATAAGACCTGCGGCAAGGCACAGAAGCATGAACTCATTCTGTCCTGACCACATGCATGCATAATATGCTATAGCAAATACATAGCCTATGATTCCTATAACACTCTTTTCAATGCCATAGACCCTGTACAGCTCAAACATGCCAACTAATGATATGGCAAGCGTTAAAAGGAACAAATACGGCCCGCCAAAAATAAGACCTGCTCCCACTATAACTGTGAGCACCGCTCCGCTGGCTATTCTGACTAACATACTATTCCTCCTTCACACCACCAAAGCGACGGTCTCTTTTATTATATTTTTTTATCTCCTCGATGAGATAATCCATATTAAAATCAGGCCAGAGGACTTCCGGAAAATCGAATTCCGAATATGCACACTGCCACAAAAGATAGTTAGATATTCTCTTCTCACCGCTCGTCCTAATCAGAAAATCAGGATCTGGGATATCCCTCGTATCAAGATGAGCCGCAATCATATCCTCGGTGATTGTATCCGGGTCTATGCCCTTTTCAATGCACTCCTTCGTAAGCTCCCTCACTGCTCTTGTTATCTCATCTCTTGAACCATAATTGAGCGCTATCTGGAAGTTAAGGCCGGTATTGTTTTTCGTAGCCTCCTCTAACTCATCAATCTTATCTATAATGTCCTTAGCCAATTCATCACGCCTTCCGAGTATTCTCACACGCATATTGTCCTTGTTGCTCCTCTTAATGCAATCCGTGAGATAGTTTCTCAAAAGCTTCATAAGTCCTGTAACCTCCGACTCAGAGCGCTTCCAGTTCTCTGTCGAAAAAACATATATAGTAAAATACTTAACACCTATGGCATCCATATCACGGCAAGTCTGCTCAATGACCTTACAGCCCTGTGAATGTCCAAAGTTGCGCGGCATCATTCTCTTCTTAGCCCATCTTCCGTTTCCGTCCAATATTACTGCAATATGATTTGGTACGTTCATTCCCAATTTCTCATTAAATGTATCCAATTGTGCCTCCTGAAAAAAATTAATCAAACAGGAAAATATGATTATTTCCTATTACACAAAACAGGCTGTCACCGATGTATGATGCATCCGTAACAGCCTTATATATTCCCGGTATCGATTCCTAAACAGTAAGAATCTCCTTAGACTTAGCTTCTACAGCCTTATCGATCTCAGCGATGTACTTGTCTGTAAGCTTCTGAACATCTTCCTCAATGTTCTTATACTCATCCTCAGAAATGAGATTGTCCTTGTTCTGCTTCTTGAAGAAATCATTGGCATCTCTTCTGACATTTCTTACAGCAACCTTGGCATTTTCACCCTTCTTCTTGATATCCTTTACAATCTCTTTACGTCTGTCTTCTGTAAGCTCAGGGAAAATAAGACGGATAACCTTGCCATCGTTAGTAGGCGTTATGCCAATATCCGATACGAGAATCATCTTCTCAATTTCCTTTATAAGGCTTGACTCCCATGGCTGAATCTGAATCATCCTTGCCTCAGGCACAGAAACATTGGCAACCTGCTGAAGCGGTGTAGGTGTTCCCCAATAGTCAACTCTGATCTTATCAAGGATATGCGGATTAGCTCTTCCTGCTCTGATTGTAGCATAATCCTCAAGCAATGTATCAATCGTCTTACTCATCTTCTCTTCGAATTCTTTAATGTCTGCCATATTGTCCTCCAAATATTTTAATATAATATATTGAATGCGTATGAACCCGGCCAAATTACAGCCTTCAATCCATATGCATTTACTTTTCTTAGCTTGCTATGCTGTTACAACTGTGCCATTAATCTTTCCGTCAACGGTATTTACAATGCTATTCTCCTCGTTAAGTCCAAAGATAACAAGGGGCATCTTGTTCTCCATGCACATAACAGAAGCTGTCATGTCTATTACTCCAAGCTGTCTGTCAACAACCTCCCCGATAGAAAGCTTATCGAACTTCTTAGCATCCGGATTAAGCTTCGGATCGCTGTCATATACACCATCTATAGCTTTTGCAAGAAGTATCGCATCTGCTTCCATCTCAATAGCACGAAGTACAATACCTGTGTCCGTTGAGAAATACGGATGACCTGTTCCGCCCGCAAAGAAAACAATCTTTCCCTGTTTAAAGCACTCGTTTGCAAGATCCTTAGAGAAAAGCTTCGTCATCGAGCCACATGCAAAAGGTGTCAATATCTCTGTCTCAAGTCCGACACTGCGGAACATCTCTGAAACATATATGCAGTTCATAATCGTTGCAAGCATTCCAATCTGGTCTGCTTTGGTTCTGTCCATGTTCTCACTGGAACGTCCTCTCCAGAAATTGCCTCCACCGATTACTATTCCTATCTCTTTCCCAAGCGCCGAAACCTTCTTCACCTGCTGTGCAATCCCAAGCACCGTAGCCTCGTCAAAACCTGTCTTCTTATCACCGGCAAGTGCCTCACCGCTTAATTTTAACATAATTCTGTCAAGCTTCATAATCTTATTACTCTCCATTTGTTATTTTTATTTTATACTGTCAGCCTCGACATGCTGTATCAAAGTTGATGTATCTGTGATAGGCAGCATAACCGCGCCTAAATCAAGCAGACTGTCTATCAGCTCCGGGAGCATATCAACTGTAGTTCCATGTGCATCCGAATCATGCATCAATACTACACTGACATCCGTTTTCCTGACATCCTTAAGAATATTCTCAATCATGTCCTCCGCTGATAAATTCTTCCCTTCCGCATCGCCTGCCGAAGCATTCCAATCAAAATATTTTATATTATTGTCGTTAAGATACTTGATAAAATTCTCCATCGGAATCCCGCTCACATCATTACTTGAGCCTCCGGGAAATCTGTAGAATACCGGTTCATAGCCTGTGACGGACTTAATGTGTTCCTTTATCTTCTTGAAATCTTCATCAAATGCATCAACCGAACTGTAAATAAGCTTATAGTCATGTGAATAAGAGTGCATTCCCAAGGTATGTCCTTCCTGAAGTATCCTATTATATACACTCTCATATTCGCTGCCGGTCTTGCCGACAGTAAAAAATGTTGCCTTTATGCAATACTGATTCAGTATATCGAGTATTCTGTCCGTATTATGACTCGGTCCATCATCAAATGTGAGATAAACAACCTTATTTCCATGTGAAAGCATAGTCCTTTCAAGTGAAAATGCATCCTCATCCTTGTTGGCACTGTCTGCCGCTTCATCCGATACAGGCTGCTTATCATCCGTCTGATTATCTGAGCCATCACTGCCGGATGGAACATCCTCTAAGCCGCTTGAATCCACATTCCCTATTTCACCGGATGTCGAAAAGCTGTCATCCTCTTTTTCATTTTTTCTCACAACAAATAAAATAACACAAAATACAGCCGCTAGCAATATTAAAAAAAGCAAAAAAATTATAAACAGCTTTTTTATTGAATTTTCTCTTTTGTTCTTTCTTCTGTTCCTGGCGTGCCACTGCCTTCTTGTGCTGAATTCTCCATCTATATTATATCTATATTTTCCCATTTTTATATTCTCCTGACAAATTATTCTATCATATCTGTCGTAAGAAATGAAGTAAATATTCTTTTTTTGTAAAATTTTTTAAGTTATAACATCCGAAACGTTTATTGATGTAATTTTTCATAAAAGCAAAAAAAAAGCAAAATCGGCATTGTTAATTACACAAAAAAATTTTATACTAATGTTGTAAATTCCGCTATATTCGATTACGAATCTGATTATATAGCGGTATATTTAAATACAATCATAACGAAATGGAGATTATTATGGAATTTCGTCCCTGCATAGATATACACAATGGCAAAGTAAAACAGATAGTCGGCGGAAGCCTTGCCGACAAAGGCGATTATGCCCGTGAGAATTATGTATCAGAAGCTGATGCCGCATATTTTTCCGACTTATATTACAAGCTCGGAATACAAGGCGGTCATGTAATCATGTTAAATGCTGCTTCCTCACCTTATTACAATGACACAAAAAAGCAGGCACTATCCGCTCTTATGCGCCATCCGGGATTTCTTCAGATAGGCGGAGGCATAACCGCTGACAATGCACAGGAATTCATAGACAACGGAGCTTCACATGTAATTGTCACATCATATGTCTTCCGTGACGGATATATAGATTATGACAGATTGAAACTGCTTGTGAAAAAGGTCGGAAAAAAACATATCGTGCTCGATTTAAGCTGTAAAAAATATAACGATGAATACAGAATCGTCACTGACCGCTGGCAGAAAATGACTGACACAGCCGTCTCACCCACACTGCTTGAAGAGCTTGCAGTTTACTGTGACGAGTATCTTATACATGCTGTCGATGTGGAAGGACAATGCCACGGCATAGAGGAAGAGCTTATAAAGCAGCTCGCATCATATGATGGGCTTCCTCTCACATATGCTGGCGGTGTCGGCACATTTGATGACCTCACCAAGCTAAAACAGCTCGGCAAATCGCACATTAATGTCACGATAGGAAGTGCTCTTGAACTGTTCGGAGGCTGCATGAAGATTAATGATATTTTAACTTATATTAAACAGCCGTAACTTCTATGCAGAAGCTTTTTTGTCAAAAATTCAAATCAAAACAAGCTGTATAATTATGACTGTTTTTTATGTTTATCAGCATAAATTCATTATACCAAAAATGGCTATAGGTGCTGACCCATAGCCATTTTCCATTAAAGGTGCTTTCCACAGTCCCTTATTTTATTCTTCCCAGTTATGCCATACTTCCTGAACATCATCGTCATCATCGAGAAGGTCAAGAATACGGTTCATCTGCTTAATATCATCCTCAGATGTGAGTGTTACATAATTCTGAGGAATCATAGTAACCTCAGCCTGCGCCATCTTGATTCCGAGAGCCTCAAGAGCCTCTCTCACAGCACCGCAGGAATCCGGGTCTGTAAGAATCTCGAAGCTGTCATCATCCTCGTCGAAATCCTCTGCACCTGCATCAAGAGCTGCCATCATGAGCTCATCTGCATCCATGCTGCACTCTTCCTTATCAATGATAATCTGACCCTTCTTATCGAACATAAAGGATACGCAGCCCTGTGTACCTATATTTCCGCCACCCTTTGTAAATGCGCTGCGGACATTAGCTGCTGTTCTGTTCTTGTTATCTGTAAGGCACTCAACAATAATTGCTGTTCCGCTTGGACCATATCCTTCATATGTAGCAACTGTATAATTAGCTGCATTGCTGTCTCCTGCTGCCTTTTTAACGCTTCTGTCGATAGTGTCATTAGGCATGTTGTTAGCCTTTGCCTTTGCAATAACATCGCGGAGCTTACTGTTATTGTTAGGATCCGGCCCACCCTCCTTGACAGCTATCATAAGTTCCTTACCTATTCTTGTAAAAATCTTACCCTTCGCTGCGTCATTCTTCTCTTTTTTATGCTTAATATTGGCAAATTTTGAATGTCCTGACATATTAGTTTGTTCCTTCCTTGTAATCCTTAATGCTGAAGCTGTAACGTCCCATCTTATCCTTGCCAAGGCATACTACCTTAACAATATCACCAAGTGTGAGAACGTCCTCTACATGCTCTATTCTCTCCTTGCTGATCTTTGAAATGTGAACCATTCCTTCCTTACCCGGAGCGAACTCTATAAATGCACCGAATTCCTTGATGCTTATAACCTTACCTTCAAATACCTGTCCCTCTTCGTAATCTGTCACGATAGTCTTAATGTACTTGATAGCCTTATCCATCATATCCTTGTCTGTTCCACATACAGATACAGCACCATCATCTGTGATATCAATCTTAACACCTGTCTCATCAATTATAGCGTTGATTGTCTTTCCTCTCTGTCCGACAACATCACCAATCTTAGCAGGGTCAATCTGAATCTGAACAATCTTAGGAGCATATGGGCCAACTTCTTTTCTAGGCTCTGCGATAGCCGGCTTCATGCAATTATCCATAATGAATAATCTTGCTTCACGACATCTTGCGATAGCGCCTTCAACTATAGGTCTTGTAAGACCATGAATCTTGATATCCATCTGGATAGCTGTGATACCATCTGTTGTACCTGTTACCTTAAAGTCCATATCTCCGAAGAAATCCTCAAGGCCCTGAATATCTGTAAGAAGTACATAATCATCATCTGTCTCACCTGTTACAAGACCACATGAGATACCTGCAACCATCTTCTTGATTGGAACACCTGCTGCCATAAGTGACATACATGATGCACAGGTAGAAGCCATTGACGTTGAACCGTTAGACTCGAATGTCTCGGATACTGTTCTGATCGCATATGGAAACTCTTCCTCTGATGGAAGTACCGGTACAAGAGCTCTCTCAGCGAGTGCACCATGTCCGATTTCACGGCGTCCCGGACCTCTTGAAACCTTAGTCTCACCTACTGAGTACGCAGGGAAATTGTAATGATGCATATATCTCTTAGATGTAGTATCGTCAAGGCCGTCAAGCTTCTGTGCCTCAGACAAAGGAGCAAGTGTACATACGTTACATATCTGTGTCTGTCCTCTTGTAAACATTGCTGAACCATGAACTCTAGGAATAATATCAACCTCTGCTGCAAGCGGACGTATCTGTGTAATCTCTCTGCCATCCGGTCTCTTGTGATCCTTTAAAATCATCTTACGGACAGTCTTCTTCTCATACTGGTAAACAGCCTCGTCGATAAGAGGAAGCCAATCTTCCTTGTCTGCGAAGCACTCAGCAAGCTTATCCTTTAAGTTTCTGATTCTCTCTTCTCTTACCTGCTTCTCAGGAGCGAACATGATAACTTCCATCTCAGCAGGAGGAACAATCTCTTTGATAGCTGCGAATAATTCCTCAGGAATTGCACAGCTTGTATATTCATGTTTTGGTTTACCAACTTCGTTTACCAGTTTCATAATGAAATCATTAATGGTCTGGTTGATGTCGTGTGCCATGTAAATTGCTTCAATCATTTTATCTTCCGGAATCTCATTTGCTCCGGCTTCAATCATGATTACTTTCTCTCTGGTAGAAGCAACCGTCAACTGTAAATCACCATTGTCCCAAACTTCCTGGGATGGGTTGATTACAAATTCACCATCTTTCATTCCGACCTGTGTCATAGCACATGGTCCGTCAAATGGGATGTCCGAAATGCAGGTTGCAATCGCAGAACCAAGCATTGCTACGATTTCCGGACGGCATTCCGGGTCAACGCTCATAACGAGGTTGTTTAATGTTACATCATTACGATAATCCTTTGGGAATAACGGACGCATAGGTCTGTCAATTACACGGGAAGTAAGAATTGCATTCTCAGATGCTTTTCCTTCTCTCTTATTAAATCCGCCAGGGATTTTTCCTACTGCATAAGATTTTTCTTCGAACTCTACGCTAAGAGGGAAAAAGTCGATTCCGTCTCTTGGCTTTTCAGATGCTGTTGCAGTAGATAATACAGTGGTATCACCGTAGTGCATGAATGCACATCCATTTGCCTGTTTACCCACACGGTTAATATCAACCGTAAGAGTTCTTCCGGCAAGTTCCATTGAATAACTCTGGTACATATCATTTCTCCTTTTTTGTATACAGGATATTCCTGCTTATTATGGCAGAAGTTCCGAAATGGTGCTGTTTGCAGCCATCCGGAGGTGTATCGACCGAAACTACTGATTAACACAATCTGTAATTGCACTAATCAGTGGTCTCGGAATCGTCCTTCTGCCGTTCTTACATTGTCATCCATAAGACTCTGTACTTGCAGTTCCTTACGGATATCCGGCAACCTGTGGAAGCCTAGCAACCGAAAAATAGAGCGGACAACTCCGCTCTATTCTATACGGTTTCCTTTTACAAGAAATTACTTTCTTAAACCTAAACGTTCGATTAAAGAACGATATCTTTCAATATCAACTTTCTTTAAGTAAGCCAGTAAACGACGTCTCTGACCAACCATCTTTAAAAGTCCTCTTCTGGAATGATGATCCTTCTGATTTACTTTTAAGTGCTCATTCAGCTCATTGATTCTGGCTGTTAAAAGTGCAACCTGTACCTCTGGTGAACCTGTGTCTGTAGCAGTTTTACCATATTCTGCGATGATTTCTTCTTTTCTTTCTTTTGATAACATTTACGTTTCCTCCTTATATTTTCTTATCGCCTGATAATCAGCAAAAGGTCGGAGTGTCCATCTACCGAATATCGGCTAAATCATACCTAACAAATATAACATACTACTTATTATTTGTAAACAAAATTCTGTTAGTTTCCTTATCTAGTTTCCTAATACACGGACAACACATACTGGTGAACGATAATATGCATTGGAAATCTTGATTCCGGTAGAAGGTGAACTTGCATGAACAATCTGACCATTTCCGATATAGATTGCCACATGGTTAATGCCCTTACCGCTACCATAGAAGAACAAATCTCCCGGCTGTGCTTCGGATGCACTGATTCTGGTTCCGCATCCTGCCTGTGCTCTGGATGAGTGTGGCAGATATACGCCATAATTTGCATATACGGATAATACGAATCCGGAACAGTCCGCTCCTCTGGTAAGGCTGGTTCCGCCCCATACATATGGATTACCGACAAACTGTGTTGCATAAGCCACCAGTGATACTCTTGTATCTGAAACACCCTGACCATATTTTAATTCTGTCATGGTCTGTGCCTTTGGCAGCTGCTGTGAAATCTCTACATAGTCGGTGCTTGCATATCCTACATCACCATCTAAGTCTACTTCCACCCAGCCATCATACTGATTTAAAACCTCTAATTCTTCTCCTTCCGGCATCAATGCCAGTTTGGTACAATCGGTATTCATCTCAGCACGTACATTTAAAGTCTGTGTTGTAACGGTTTCAATGGTCTTCATTACTTCCTGGGCTTTTGCTACAGCTGCCTCTCCGGTAATGATATATTCTGCTTTTACATATCCGGTTACCTGACCAGATTCAATTTTAAGCCACTCGCCATCGTCCTCTAAAATTTCACATCCGGCATCACTCTGCATCTTTCCTACGATATCAGAATTGGTATCCGGCTGTTCCCTTACATTTAAACTGCTGTCAACCTGTGCAATACCAAGATTGGTATATCCACAGATTGTTGTATCTACAGGTACCGCTGTATCGGTTGCTGCTGTATCTGCAGGTACCGTTGTATCGGTTGCTGCAGCATCCTCAGACTGTCCTTCCATCGTTGTAACAGTATTGGTTGCTGAAACAACAATATCTGTATTATAATAGGAATCCATTGTAGCAAATATTCCTGCATTTAAGCCGGAACCTGCTGATGTCTGTGCAGTTGCGCCACCCTCAAGCGCCACTGTAAGTCCACAGGTAAGAATAAATGCTGTTGTCTTCCACTTTCTATTGTTCTTCATAAAAATATGCCTCCTGACATTGTAACGATGCAAAATGCACCCTGCATTTCCGCATCTGTTCGAATCAATATGCTTCTCCATATTTTAAGATTATAGCAACGTGATTTCATAATGTCAACATAAATATGTAACAATTATGTAACAATTGTTCGAAATTTTACGAAATTCATATATTTAATGCTGCTGTACATAAAATCTGCCATAGGCAATATCCTGTTCGAGCTGTTGCTTTAAAGCCTCTAAGGATTCAAACTTCATCTCGCTGCGCTCTCTGCTCCGGAAGCAGACACGCACTTTCTTTCCATAGAGATTCTCATTAAAATCAAAAATATTGGTTTCCACTGCCACCGGATTAACCCCTTCGATAGTCGGCTTACATCCAACATCTGCGATTCCATGATACGTCTTATCCCCTACTACAACATCACAAACATAGACACCAAACGGCGGAAGCAGTTTGTTTTCCGGCAGCCTGTGCAACAGCGAGCAGCTTTGATGTAGATCTGATTCGTCAGATGGGAGAAATCCTTGGAGAAGAATGTCAGGCAGAGGACTTGAGCATGCTGCTTGGCCCGGCAGTAAATATCAAGAGAAGTCCGCTGTGTGGAAGAAACTTTGAATATTTTTCGGAAGATCCTTATCTTACAGGAAAGATGGCAGCAGCTTACATCAATGGCGTGCAGAGCTGGGATGTAGGAACGAGTATCAAGCATTTCGCAGTGAACAACCAGGAGTACAAAAGAATGTGTGTTTCTTCAGAAGTATCGGAACGTGCATTTCGTGAGATTTATCTTCCGGCATTTGAGGAAGCTGTGAAAGAAGCTCAACCGAAAACAGTAATGTGTAGTTATAATAAGATCAACGGAGTGTTTGCTTCCGAGAATGAAGATCTGCTGACGAAAATCCTGCGAGACGAATGGGGATTTGAAGGCTATGTTGTGACAGACTGGGGTGCGGTCAACGACAGAGTCAAAGGATTGAAAGCCGGAGTTGATCTGGAAATGCCGTCAACAGGTGGTTATAATGATAAGAAGATTGTGGAAGCGGTCAAGAGTGGAGAACTGGACGAGAAAGTGCTCGACCGTGCGGTGGAGCGAATTCTGAAAGTGATCTTTTCTTATGTGGATCACAGACATCCGGAAGCAGTCTTTGACAGAGACAAAGATCATGAAAAATCCGTAGAGATTGAGACAGAATGT
>OGFG01001439.1_pt1 | contig 23739 bp, 13 predicted proteins | sample 1570761 | NCBI WGS metagenome assembly OGFG01 (sample SAMEA2581938, study PRJEB24529) | metagenome | biome: Human gut stool | place: China | collected 2011 | reverse complement strand
GAGCCGCGAGCACGCCGTCTGGGGCCTGATGCAGATGGGCATCCGAGCCGTCATCGCATCGGGCTTCGGCGAGATCTTCTACTCGAACTGCTTCAACAACGGTCTCCTCGCCTGCCGCGTCAGCCCCGAGGGCGCCGCGGCGATCATGGCCGCGCTCTCCGACACGACGCCCGTCGAGCTCACGGTCGACCTGGTCGCGCAGGAAATCCGTGCGGGCGACGGCGTCTGGTCCTTCGAGGTCGCGCCGAGACACCGCACCATGCTCATGGAAGGCCTTGACATGATCGCCGCCACGCTGCGCGACATGGATGAGATCGAGCGCTTCCGAGCCGTGCACGAGGCCGAGTTCCCTTGGATAACGGGACTCGCGGGCAAGGCGAAGCGAAGGCTTGAGGGCCGCTGACCAGCGAGAGCTGCATGTACAGGACCGGGATGTCTCCCGGTCCTTTTTTCAAAAAAAACGTCCGCATCGCAAGGATGCGGACGTTTCATGAGCGGATTCAGGCTCAGGGCTGCCTGACGGTCACGGTCCTGTGCGACCTGCGGCCGAGGTCATCGACCGCACTCACGCGGTGCGAGCCCGGCTCGGGCTGCCAGACGACGGAGCCGCCCGCGCCCGAAGCACCGATGAAGCGGTCGTCGGCGAACCAGTAGACGATCTTGGCGTCAGGGGCGAGGCTGGCCCTGAGGACGATGCCCGCCTGCTTCGGGCCCGCCGTGCCCGTGTAGTAGCGCGTGCCAGCGCGCGGGCTCAGGATGGCGGGCGGGGTGCCCGAGACGGCGCCCTCGGGCCTGCATTCGGGCTTCCAGTCGGGAATGGGCGTCTTGACAATGCCCGCCTCGAGGAAGCGCTGCTGGTATTCGGAGGGCCAGGATTCGACGAAGACTCGCCTGACGCCGTCGCCTTCCTCGCAGGCTCTCAGTCCCGTGGCCTCGTCGACGAGGATTTCCTTCAGAAAGCCCGTGTCGCGGATGGGGCTCACGCCGGGAATGAACCAGGCGCCGACCGTGTCGGTGCAGCGCACGCGGCCCTGCGAGTCGGTCGCAAGGTCGCCCGTCGAGCGGCAGACGGGCTCGGACCTGACGCCTGCGGGCTGTTCGTCGAAGCGCTTCACGTCCTGAGCGGACATGGCGAACTCGCGGTCCGTGAGAAGGCGCACGGCGGCGCTTCTGAAGACGGGCTGCGCGACGAGCGCACCCTGCAGCCACGGATCGGGCCTGCCGTTGAAGTTGCCGAGCCACACGACGATGATGTAGCGGCCCGCATAGCCTGCGGTCCAGGCGTCGCGGAAGCCGTTCGAGGTGCCCGTCTTCCAGAGGAGAGGAACGGACACGCCCTCGACCTTGAGGGCCTCTCCGCCCTCGGCGAGCATGCGGCGCACGATCCAGGCGGATTCAGGCGAGAGCATCTGTCTGGCGGCTGCTGGCTCCTCGTCGGGAAGGCGCACGAGCGGACGCAGAAGGCCGCCGTTGCCGAGCGTGCCGTATAGCCTTGCAAGGTCCTCGGCGCTCGCTTCGGCGCCGCCCAGCACGATCGAGAGGCCGTAGTGCTCGCGCGGATGCTTCATCGGAACGCCGGCCTCGCGCAGGAAGTCGTAGAGGTCGGGTCTGATCTCGGAGGCGAGCGTCACGGCGGGCACGTTGCGCGAGTCGTTGAGGGCCTCGACGGCGGGAAGCGGTCCGCGGAAGCGCTTGTCGGCGTTGCCGGGCTGGTAGCCGCGGAAGCTTCGCTGCGAGTCGAGAAGGATGGTGCGCGAGTGGATGAGGCCCTGATCGAGCGCGAGGCCGTAGACGAAGGGCTTGAGCGTGGAGCCCGGGCTTCTCGCCGCGCGGGTGCCGTCGACTTCGCCCGCAATGGCGCTGTTGAAGAAGTCGATGCTGCCCACCTGGGCGAGGACGGACATGTCGCGCGAGTCGACGACGAGCATCGCGCCGTTCTCAATGCCGTAGGGGCGAAGCCGCGCGACGTTCTCGGAGAGGATCTTCTCCATCGACTCCTGAAGCGGCAGGCTCAGCGTGGTCTTGAGGACGGGATCGGGACGCGTGCCCTCGACGAGGCGCGTGAAGTGCGGGGCCTCGAAGGGAAGCGCTCGCGTGCCCCTCACCTTGAGGGGACCCTCGACGACGGGACGCAGGCGCTCGCTCACAAACCCGTCGTTGATCGCCTTCCTGCCCACGGCAAGGCGTGCACGGTCGAAGTCCGGACCCGTGACGGGATGGCGCTTGACGGGGTTCTGGGGCACGACGGAGAGCGCGATCGACTCGGCGGCGGTGAGCTGCGAGGCGTGCTTGCCGAAGTAGACGAGCGAGGCGGCCTCGATGCCCTCGACGTTGCCGCCATAGGGCGTCAGGGTCAGATAGGCCGTGAGGATCTCGTCCTTGGTGTAGTGCATGTCGTAGCGCAGCGCCCAGAGCATCTGCTCGAGCTTGCCGCGCCAACTGCGGGTGTCGAGTCCCTGAAGCCTGCGGGCGAGCTGCATGGTGATGGTCGAGCCGCCGATGCGGCGGGTGCCCGTGAGGGTGGACCAGGCGGCTCGGCCGATCGAGAGGGGATTGACGCCGGGATGCGAGTGGAAGAAGCGGTCCTCGTAGCGCACGACCGCGTCAAGCGCCTCGCGCGACACCGCTCCCTGGAGGACGGGGAGCCTGTAGGCGCCGTCCTCGGAGAGCGTGAGGTGAAGGAGGCGGCCGTCGCGGTCGGTGACGGCCTGGGACCAGTGGGTGTCTTCGGGCACGAGCCCGGGCTTTGGCTGGGTTTTCGCCCAGATCATGAGTCCGCCGCCGGCCGCTGCCGCCAGAACGGCTGCGGCCAGAAGCAGACGGGCAAACCTTCTCATGAGGTGCTCCGTTTGGTGTTGTCCGTGAGGCTCATGGCGTCACGGTGAGGGTCAGGGACTTGTCATGCGCCTTGATCGTCGGATCGGCGCCGTCGGCCGCCTGAACGGCCGGCACCGTATATTTTCCATGCGTTTGCGCTCGAAGTCGATAGGTGAATGTCGATTCCTGATGCTCGAGCATGCAGACGCCGACCATGCGGTCCTCCGAAACCGCAGTCTGGCGGACGTCCACCCCCTGCAGGCTCTCGTCCGTGGAGGCGGGTGCAAAGCCGCCGGGAAAGAGGTCCGTGATGACGACGGGGGATTCGGCGTTGCCCGAGGTGCGGCGCGCGCGGATCTCGACCGTGACTACGTCGCCCGCCTTCACCGACGTGACGGGCTCGCCCGCCTCGTTGAGGATGCGCTTGACGACTTCAAGTCCTTCGTAGGACGCGGTCTTGTGGGGCTCGGCGGGCCAGCCCGCAGCGGTCGTGCTGTGGTAGAGCCCCTTGAGGGAGGCGGCGGACGAGAGGCGGAAGGCGGTGCAGCCCGGCGCCGAAGCCGTCGCCCTTCGCAAGCGACTCGGCGGGGCGCTTCTCCGCTGCCGGCGCCGTGCAGGCGAGCGTCACCGCATCAAGCTTTCCTGCGTGTGCGCCGTTCGAGGGCGCCGAGAGGAGCGCGCTCGCAAGGAAGGCGCGTTCGCGATCCGTGAGCGACGCAAGCGGCCTCGATTCGAGCGTCTGAAGGAGATGTGCGGTGCCTTCTGGCGTCGGCGCGAGGCGCACGGCCGATGCAAGGGCGGGGATGCCGCCGAGTGTCAGCGTATCGTTCCCCTCGGACTTCGAGACGTCGATCGAAATGGCGGCCTTCTGCAGTTCGTCCGCTTCATCGGTGAGGCGCATCAGGCGGTAGGCGTACGCAATGTAGAGCGCCGCAGGGTCGTTTCGCCAGTCAAGTTCGCGGGCGTCCATGCGGTTTCGGAGCGCCTCGATGCGCTCCGCTTCGAGCGTGCCCTCGCGCGTGAGTTGGGCCAGAGCCCAGGCGGCCGTTCGGGCCTGGCCGAGCGTGTCGGGCGTCAGGCCATCGAGGGCGTTGCTGATGGCGTCGGCAAGCCTGCGGACGAGTTCGGGACGCACGTCACGACCGTTTTCACGCAGCGTGAGCACGAAGTCGAGGGCCCATGTCGTGGCCATGAGGCTCGGGGAGCCCCAGGGCCATGCCGAGAGGCCGTTCCAGCCGAGCTGGCCCTCGATCGTGTCGAGCGCCTTCTGGATGCGGGCGGTCGCATCCCTGCGAAGCGCATCGGCGTCGCCCGCGGGAAGCTTCGCGGCGGGGGCGCCGACGAGCTGCGCCCAGGGCATGGCGGCCGAGAGGGCCGCGTCCGAACTCAGCCAGAAGGCTTCGGGAAGACTGCGAACGAGGCCGTGCGCAAGGGGCAGCGGCGTCGTCGAGACCGTGAGGGAGGTTTCGTTTTCCAAGGGAAGCAGGCGGGCTTTGACGGTCACGTCGGCCGTCTTCACGTCGGCGAGCGGTCCCCAGAGGACGTCATGGGTCCTGAGGGCTGCGGGCCTGATCGAGAAGGACGTCGTGCGCGTGACGGCGGATCCCTTTTCGGGCGTGGCCGTCACGGTGATGGATGCGGCGCCCGGCACTGCGCCTGCGGCAATGTCAAAGCGTGCGGTGGCTTCGCCCGGCGCCTCAAGGACGAGAGGCGCGGAGAGCACGCCTGCGCTCAGTCCCTCGGGCAGGCCTAGCGCCACGGAACCCTTCCAGGGCGCCTCGCCGTTGAGGGAGACGACGCCCGTGAAGACGTCGCCAGGTGCGGCGAACCCCGGCAGGATCGGCGTCAGGATGAAGGGCGCGCGCACGGCCGTGTCGATCGAGGCGCCGCCCACGCGACCCTCGGAGGCGCCCACGGCCATGAGACGCACGCCGCCGTTGAATTCGGATGGGAGCGACACCGTGACGGTGCGGCCCTTTTCATCCGTCTCAAGGCTTCCCGCCCACCAGACGGCCGCGCGATCCATCGTGCGCCTGAAGGGATTGGCCATCGCGTCGGCCGAAATGGCCCTCGAGCCGAAGCCGCCGCCGAAGGGCGCCTCGCCCGGAAGCTTCATGCCTTCGGGCATCAGGCCTTCGAGCGTCTGGCGCGTGTCGACCTGAAGTCCTCGGTCTTCGAGAAGCGCATGAACGGGAGACGGCGTCCTGTAGCCCGTGAGCGACAGAATGCCCGTGTCGACCGCCCAGAGGAAGACGCGCCCCGGCGCATCTGACTTCACCGTGACCTTCAGCTCGCGCGTGTCGGGCACCACGGCGGGCGCCTCAAGCTTCACGCCGAGCGTGCGGGGCTTCATGTTGAGCGTCACGGGCGCGGTCGCCCTGGCATAGGCCTTGAGGAAGCGCGCGGCATCCTTCGAGGAGCGCACGAGCGAGGCGCTCAGGAAGGCGCGCCCGCTGTAGCCTTCGGGCACCTCCATCTGCGCGGCGTTCGTGCCTGCGCTGACCTTCACCCACTTGGAGACGAGCACTCGATCCGCTTCAAGCGTCACGAGCGCCAGACCCTCGAAGGGCGACACGATGTCGAGACGGGCGAATTCGCCCGCTTCATAAGTCGACTTGTCTGAAACGAGCTTTGCCGTGGCGGCGGGCAGGTCGCCCGAAAGGGCGGGGCGCAGGTCTTCGCCTGCGACGTGATAGGGCAGGCGCGCGAGCACGCGGCCCTGTTCGTCCTTGACGACGAGGGAGAAGTCGCCTGGCGCCGAGGTGTTGAGCGAGGCCGTCGTGCGGCCGTTGGCGTCGGTCGTGACGGCGGATTCCCTCACGGGGCGCTCGACGCTGCGCTCGTCGTAGCGCAGGCGTCCCGTGCTGTCGGAGGCGAGCTCCGTGACGGACTGGCGTGCCATGACGGCGAGGGTGAGCGGCCTGTCGGCGCAGGGCTTGAGGAAGCGGTCGACGAGCAGGAATTCGAACGTGCGCTTCTCGTCCCTCGTGATCCAGCTGAAGGCCTCGGGTGCGGGCATGTCGATGCCGCCCTTTTTCACGGTGGATTCCGCGTGCCTGCGCCAGCCGAGCATGGTGTCGGCGGGCGAGATCAAAAAGTCGACGTTTTCCGTGGCGGCCCTGATGCCGCCGTTTTCGAAGCCCTCGAGCAGCAGACGGCCCTTGAGCGTGCCCGCAGTGGAGGAGAGCGGCAGCGTGAGGGATGCGCGGCCTGCGGCGTCCGTCTCGACGGACTTCACCTTCACCTCGTCGAGCGTGCCCTCGAAGGGCGCGGGGTCGACGAAGGTCCAGCCGGGGAGCTCGGGGAACGAGATGTCGCGGGCGGGCGAGAGAACGAGGCGTGCGCGCATGGCCTTCTTCGCAGCGGGGGCGCCGTAGGACATGGCGAGCGTGGCGTCGATGCCGAGGTCTCCGGGCTTCATCCAGCCGGGCGCCCCTTGGACCATGCGGGCCGTAAGGCGCATCGCCTCGGGCGTGAAGTCGCCGATCGCCGCATGGTGGGTGGAGAGCACGACGTCGCCCGCGAGCAGGTCGATGCGGATTTCGCCCGGCACGGCGTCCGTCGGAATGGTCCAGTCGGCCGATGCGGTGCCTTCGGGCGTAAGTGCGGGGGCGGTCTCGAGCATCGTGCGGCCCGCGGCGTCGGTGATGCGCAGCGTCACGGGCATGCCTGCGGGGAGCCTGTGCCAGTCCGCGGTCTTCACGATCATGCCTGCGTGCACGGTTTCGCCGGGACGGTAGATGCCGCGCTCCGAGAAGACGAGGCCCGTGAGGCCGTCCTCGGAGACGAGGCGCCCTGCGGTGCTGAAGTCGTGGTCATGGTCGACGTTGGAGGCGTCGGAGAGCGAGAGCCAAGCGAGGTCGCCCGTTGCTTCGTTCGTGACGACGACGGCGGCGGGCGCCTTTTCGCGTTCGAGTCCGCGCGTCGTTGCAAAGCGTGCGGCGCCGGTTTCGTCCGTCGTGACGGTTTCGAGAGGGACGCCGTTGGCACCGAGCAGCACGGCGGGAAGGCCGGCGGCGGGAACGCCCCTGACGAGGTCGGCCGCATGGACGACGTGGCTGCCGTCGCGGGAGGTCTTGGCGATGAGGGCCGTGTCGGTGACGAGCACGCGTTTGGCGGCGATGGCCGCAACGCCCCAACCGTCCTTCGTCTTCTTCTCGCCCGTGAGCGTGATCTGGAAGAGCCCTGCGCGTCCGCCGGGAAGCTTCGCCTCGTCGAGCGGGAGCGACGCAAAGCGCCTTCCCGCCGCAACGGGAATGACGCCGTCGGCAGCCTCGGAGAGGGCCTCGGCATTCGTGACGGTCTCGTGTGCGCGCCAGTTCTGGGCCGTGAGCGCAAGGTAGGGATCCCTGATGCGCTCGATGCGCCAGCGGATGCGGTCGACGCCGTCGGCCATGAGCGTGAGGGTTCTCGAGCCCGAGAGCGTCATCATGCTGCCGGGCTGCAGGAATCCGACTGCGGCGCCGGGGTCGGCCGCCGCAAGGACGGTCGTCCAGCCGTCGGAGAGCACGGCGCCCTTTTCGGGACCGAAGCCCGCGGGAAGCGCCAGATGGAGGAAGTCGCCGGGCCGGGCCTTGAGAAGAAGGCGGATGCTGTCGGACGGGGTGTCGGGGTCCTGCGCGATCGAGACGGGGACGGGCGTGCCGCGCGCGAGTACGTCGGGCGTGATGGCGGGTGCTCTGCGCCAGTCGGTGGGCGAGACGGCCTCCTCGTTCATGCGTGCGGGCAGAGCCGTGACGCGCATCGCCGCGACGATGTCCGAGGGCTTCGTGAGGAGCGAGGGCCTGAGCACGAGCTCGTAGACCTGCTCGAGCGTTTCGGTGCGCGTAGGACTGAGCGAGGCCTCGCCCATCTTGTAGAGGCTGTCGGCGGCAGGAATCGTGTAGCTCACGAACGCTTGCTGGAATCCCGGCTGCACGACGGGATGGCGGCCGTCCGCTGCCGTCCACTTGCCCGCGGCCTTCGGGAAGGTGATGCGGACGTTGGTCGCGTTGCCGAGCGTGCGCACGGGGAGCTTCATGTAGAAGCCCGTGCGGAAATGGTTCCAGATGAAGACGGGCTTGCCGAACGTGAGTCCGCTTCTTGAGGGGACGTCGACCTTGACCGAGGCCTCGAAGGCCTTCGTGTCGGCGATGGTCGTCGAGAACAGGGCGTCGACCGTAAGGGCGCGCTCGCCCGAGACGGCGGGGTCCATCCAGAAGGTCGCGAACCCCGACGTCATCGTGAGGGGCGGCGTCGTGAAGTCGATCACGGGCGTGTTGAGCGTCGTTGCGGAGGGCAGGCGCAGGCCCGAGAGGTCGACCTTGAAGGTTGTGCGCTCGGGCCAGGGCTCCTCGGGCGTGAAGGCGAGTGCGCCCCGGGCCTCCCAACGCCAGACGCCTTCGACGGCGGGCGAGAGCGAGATGCCCGTGACGCGCGAGGAGACGAGGCCGAAGAGCCTGCTGCACTTCGAGGCGGCCTCATTGCCGTATTTGGCCCTGCAGGGCGTCATGTCGGGGGAGAGCTTCACGACGAGCGGCGAGCGGCTGTGCTCGGGCAACGAAACCTCGGCCTTGAGCCAGGCGGGCGGCACCGTGGCCGAAAGGGCGGCCGCAGCTTCAAGGGACGCCAGAGTGAGAATGGAAAAGGTGAACGTCGGGACGGTTCGCATGTGGTCTCCTCCGAAAATGGTCCGGCATGTCATCCTCCCACTATAGTCCTCGCTTTCGCAGGGAACCATGAGCGTAACTACCTGACACAGAGGAGCTTGCGGATTCGGCGTGATTTGGGATCACGCATCCGTTGTGAGGAGGCCGGCCTCAGCGGAGCATGCGCGCGTGTGCGGCCTCGCCTCTCAGGTCGCCTTCGGAGCGTACGGGCCTGCCCGAGAGCATCTGGGCGGGCACGACGCAGAGCTCCGCGTAGTCGGAGGCGCTGATGCCGCTGCGTTCGGCATAGGGCTTCACGAAGGAGACGGCGGCGCCGATGCGTTCGGCGAGCAGCGTCGCGAGCGTTTTCCCGGGCCTCAGGAAGTAGACGGCGTTGTTCGTGCGCAGGACGGGCGCGCAGGCGACGCCTTCGGAGGCGGAGAGCACCATGGCGCCGATGACGGTCTGCAGAAGGTCCTTGGGGCGCAGGCTGCCGGGGATGTCGTGAGGGTCGTCCATGCGGCCGCCTCGGGACTTGTACTCGACGGCGAGCACGCCGCCAGCCCTGAGGGCGATGACGGCGTCGGGCTGTGCGTAGAGGCCTCCCGCCTGAAAGGTGCGGCGGTCGGATTCGCGGCAGAGGAGCTCGCCCTCGTCTGCGGGCAGGAAGGGCACGAGGCGCAGGACGGGGTCGTCGAGCCTGTTGACCGCTTCGGCGGGGAAGAACACCGCCTCGACGCCGATGCCGAGCATGTCGGCGTGTCCCGTGGAAAGGCCCTGCCTCACTATGAAGGGAAGCGTCTTGAGAAACTCCCACTCGGGCATGGGCGGCACGACGGGCACGGCGGGGACGGGCGCGGGTTCGGGTTCGCGCCTGAAGGCGGGCTCGGGCCTCGGTGCGGGATCGGGTTCGGGCTTCGGTTCAGGGGCGAGCACCGCAACGTCGGGCTCGCGTCTGGGTTCGGGAGCGGCCTCCCTGCGGGCGGCCGCGTTCGGGACGTTCACGCGCTCGGTGTAGGACGTGTGCCTGACCTCCTCGATGTCCTCGGCGTCGTTCTCGTCTGACTCGAGCATTTCGAGTGCGAGACGGTCAGCCTCGAGCGGGTCGGGGCGCGAGAGCTTCGGAGCGGCCCTCGTCACGGGGCCGTCGCCTTCGGGAAGGCCGGCGGCGATCTTCGAGAGGCCGATGTTGCGCCTTGCCTGCCTGCGTCTGGCGGCGAGCCACATCGCAAGGGCGACGAGAAGCACGAGCAGGAACCCCGCGGCCGTCATGATGCGGTCGGGGGAGAGCTGCTGAAGACCTGCGAGGATCGCGCTCACGTTCATCGTGCGCGTCCCTTTTTCTGAGCGGGCCTGAAGTTCCTGCCCGCGGCGGGGCGGCCTGCGTCCCTGCCGCCCTTGCGGCGGGCGTCGGACGGCGCATAGCGCGGTGCCGTGCCGCGGGGCGCGGCGAGGAGCGCGAAGACGGTGGGAAGCTTGGGCAGCGCACGTTCCTCGGGCATGAGCGCGGCCCAGGCGCGGACCGTCATCGTGCGGATGGATTCATGCTCGCCCGTCACGTCTGTCGCGACGGTGACGCGGGTGTCGGGGGCGAGCGTGGAGACGAGGCTCTCGAGCATCGCGCCGTTTCGGTACGGCGTCTCGATGAAGAGCTGGGTCTCGGAGCGGCGGCTCTGGGTCTCGAGGTCCTTGAGGGCCGCAGCGCGCTCGTCCGCATGCACGGGCAGGTAGCCGAGGAAGCGGAAGCGCTGGCCGTCGAGTCCGCTCGCCATGAGCGTCATGAGAATCGACGAGGGGCCGACCCACGGCACGACGCGCAGGCCAAGCTCCTGGGCCCTTGCAACGATCTGTGCGCCCGGATCCGCAATGCCGGGACAGCCCGACTCGCTGACGATCGCGGCATCCTCGCCCGCGAGGACGGGCTCGAGCCAGCGGTCGATCAGGGCGGGGTCGGGATCATGCCCGATCTCCTCGATCCTGAGCTCCGAGATGGGGCCGGGATGGCCGAGCAGCTTCAGGTAGGCGCGCGCATTCTTGGCCGCCTCGACGAAAAAGAGGCGGATGTCTGCGGCGCGGGTGCGCACGGCGGGCGGAATGGCGGCTTCCAGCGTGCCGTCGGCGATGAGGTTGGGAAGGCAGTAGATCGTGCCGGCCATGGGAGGTGCTCCTCAATCAGGCGTCGAGGCCGGGGAGGACTTCAACGCCCGCGCGGGTGAGAAGCGTGGTGAGCGCCATGAGCGGCAGGCCGATCAGGGAGGTCGGGTCGTCCGACTTCACGCTTTCCATGAGCGCGATGCCGAGGCGCTCGATCTTGGCGGCGCCGGCGCAGTCGAAGGGCTTCTCGCGCTCGACGTAGGCCTCGATGGCCTCGTCGGAGAGCGTGCGCATGCGGATCGTCGTCTGGGACTTGACGCGCTCGGCGCGGCCTTCGGCGTCAATGACGCACAGGGCCGTCGTGAACACGACGTCGTGGCCCTGCATGCTCTTGAGCTGGCGGACGGCGTTCTCGTGCGTGTGCGGCTTGCCGAGCTTGACGCCGTTGAGGTCGGCCACCTGATCGGAGCCGATGACGACGGCGCCGGGGTGCTTGTCCCAGATTGCGCGGGCCTTCATTTCGGAAAGGCGCATCGCGGTGTCCTGCGGCGTTTCGCCGGGCAGGGAGGATTCGTCAATGTCGGGGCTTTCGCACGTGTAGGCGATGCCGAGACGGTCGAGGAGCTCGCGGCGGTAGCGGGAGCTCGAGGCGAGGATGAGTGCTTTTGTCATAATGCAGGAATTGTAGCGGGAAGTCCCAAGGCGGGCGAGCGAAATTCCCGCCGCCTGCGCGTGAACAATGTATCCTTTCAGGGCGCCCGTTCCGGGCCTGAAAGTTTTACTGAGGATGACCATGTCTCTTACGCTCGATGTTTTCGAAATCGCCCGCACCCGCCAGACCGTGGAGGGCACGCTTGAGCTTGACGAAATGCCTGAGCTCGCGCACTTCATTCAGGCGCTCGAGGGCTCCCTGAAGTTCAGCGTGACGGGACTCGGCATCGTTGAGCGACTTCCCGCCGCAAGTCTCTCGTTCGAGGGCACGGTCGTCATGCAGTGCGCGCGCTGCAACGAGCCCGTGAGCGTTCCCGTCAGCCGCGAACTCGTCTTCCGCTTCACGAAGACCGAGGCAGAGGCCAATGCGCTCCCGCTCGATGAAGAGGGTGATGATGAGGAGGTTATCGTCGGCAGCCGCAGTCTCTCCGTCGCCGACTGGGTTCAGGAGGAGGCGATCCTGTCGCTTCCCGCCATGCCGCTTCACGACGACTGCGAGATGGACTATGAAAACACGAGCGACGAGGTGGTCGAGGCTGAAAAGCCCAATCCCTTCGCCGCTCTCGCCGCGCTCAAGCACTGAGCCCGAACACCACGCCTTGTGAAGACGCCCACCCGGCATTTGATTCGGAGCGGGTTTTTCCTTGTCTTTTCGGGCTTAGGCTGAGCGGCGTCGGACGCGGTCGCAAGCGAGGCCATGAGCATGGAATGCACAGACCGGCCGAAATCTCCAGCAGGCCCCGTCGTCGGTTCTGGTCCTGAATAAAAATCGCCCGGCTCACACAAGCCGGGCGACGGATGCGTCTGATGACGTTGGCGATGACGACGGCTTTGGAGACGTCAGGCGGTGGCGGCTTCCATCTTTTCCGTGGCCTCGACCGCGAGCTTGGAGGCGGCGGGCAGGATGGACATGCACATGGCGATGATCGGATCGACGATGAATCCGGGGAACGCCTGCTTGAAGAATTCCTCGATTTCCTCAGGCGTGCGGGCGAAGATGCCGCTCATCAGGTAGCCCAGCGTGAGGAAAGACGCCGTGAAAAGAGCGCGGCTCTCTTCGTCCATCCTGGAAAGTGTCTCGCTGAGAAGCTTCGCGTAGTGTTCGCCTGCAGTGGGGCCATCGTAATCGCCTTCGATGACGGGGGCGAAGTGCTTCTTGAGAAGGGAGCCGTCGTCCTTCTCGGGTGTGTGATGCACGAGGAATTCCGAAAGCGTGGCAAGGCTGGGAAGGAAGGTTTCGGTAGTGGCGTCTGCCAGATGGAGCTTCTTGAAGTGTTCCTTTGCGGCGGCCTCGTCCTTCAGGAAATGATTGACGGCGGTGAGTGCGCATGAGAGCGGAAGACAGATGTCCTGATTCGCTTCGGCACTTTCGCATGCCTCGTCGAAGCTCCTGCACATCTGCATCACGGGGTCGTCGGATTCGACGAGTTCCACGCCGGCGACGATGCCGGCCAGATGGAGGGCGAGTCCCCGGTCGGAGGCCGCAAGATCGTCAGACTCCGCGAGACGGGAGCTCGCGCGGGAGTCGATGTCTTCGGGACGACAGTCGAGCATGGCGGCCAGGGCGGAGACGAGAAGGGCAAGAGCGACTCTGGCGGGATGGTCGGCCTTCTGGCTCACGGCGCGCTGAAGGTTCCAGAACTGCTCGAAAACGGCATCGAGCTCTCGGTCGAAGGGCGAGAAGCGGCTGGAGACTGCGGCGAGCACGTCGCTTGCCGTGCGGGACTCGTTGAACTGCCTGAGCACGGCCGGAATGAAAAGCGGCTGAATGCCGGAACTCTCAAGGTTTTTCTCGAGAACCTTCGGGTCGTCGTTCGAGAGGTCTCGAAGCACCGAGACGATCCTGTTGTGGCACCACGCAAAGCAGGCGCGGGAACTCGACGAAAGGCGCTGCAGGCTCTTGTTGAGCTCGGCGACGCTAGCGGCCTCGGTCGGAAGTTCGATGAGGCTGCCCCGGAAGTCGGCGTTCATGCCGAGTTCGCCGAACATGATCTCGAGAACCCCCTGAAGGTCCCAGTAGGCGCCCATGAGACCCGTGAGGTCGCTGTTGTCGTAGAGATAGTGCTCGATGGGATCCTCATCGTCGTCGGGATCCGCGCCGGTGACGATGGACGAGGAGGAAATCGCGCCCCAGATGACGTCGAGCGAGACGACGAGCGGATTGCTGTCGTCTCCGAGCGTTCCCGCGAGCTCGCGAATCATGTCTGCGAGGGTTCCGCTCTCGGCGGCCGCGTCACGGTCGAAGGCTTCCGCATCGTCGGCAAGGTCTCCGATGGCCTTGACGGCAGTCTCCAGAACGTTGTTGTCTTCAGCCGTCAGGCCGAGTGCGGCGACGATGGCGGCGGATCCGCAGTGGATGTGCGCATAGAAGGGGCGCAGCGATTCGGGAAGCGCCTTGTAGGCGGTCAGAACGGCGGAAGTCGTGAACTCGGAGGGCGATTCGGTTTGAGGTACCTGCATGGGGAATCCTTCGATTGAAAAAACTGCCAGACTGAAAGTATGCGACAAATCGCCGGCATTCGCGTGCTTGGCAGGGTAATGCCTGAGATTGCGCGGGTTGGGCACTGCTTGTTTTTGGGATCAGCGCCGCCAGTTTTTGTACGGATTCCTTGCGAGCATCGAGTTGTAGTAGCGCGGATCGCCCGTCACCTCCTCGCCGATCCACTCGGGCTTCTCGAAGGAAGCATCCACGGATGGCAGCTCGATCTCGGCCATGACGAGGCCCTCGTTGTCGCCGAAGAATTCGTCCACCTCCCAGACGAAGCCCGCAAACGGAATCTTCGTGCGGGTTTTGTCGATGACGGGCTTTTCGGCGAGTTCGTCGAGCATGGTCCGGGCCTCGTTGTACGGGATCTCGTACTCGTACTCGGGATGCGCGATGCCGCTTCCGCGTCCCTTGACCGTGAGAAAGCCCTTGTCGCCCACGGTTCGCACGCGCACCGTGCGGTTCCTGTCGCTGCAGAGGTAGCCCTGAGCGTAGCGCACGGCGCAGCCGAGCTTCCGCCAGCCGTCCGACTTCACGAGAAACTTGCGTTCGATTTCAATGCCCATGATTCTGGTCCCTCCATTCCATTCAGTGCGCTTCGAGCGCCGCGAGCACGGTCTGCACGAGTGCGAGGCGATTTTCGGGCGTTGCGCCGCCCGAGTCGATCCTCAGCTTGTCGGGCCCGAGCATGCGGGCGTCCTTCCTCGACTGCAGGAAGCGGATGAGTGCCATCGGCTCGACGGCGGGCCTTGCCGTGAATGTGATGACGGTCGCCGTGTCGGCGCAGTCGATCTTGCGCACGCCGAGCGCTTCGCAGCGAAGGCGCAGCCTGTGGATCTGAGTGAGTCTCTGCGCGGCCTCGGGAAGCTTGCCGTAGCGGTCGGCGAGCGATTCGGTCGTGCGGATGATGTCCTCGACACTCGTCGCGGACGAGAGCTCCTTGTAGAAGCCGAGGCGCTGCGAGACGTCCGAGACGTAGCTGCTCGGCAGCAGTGCGGGCGCATGGAGCGAGATTTCCGTGGTCGGCACGAGGGGCTCCGTGAAGTCGGGAAGTTCTCCGCGCTTGAGTGCCTTGACGGCATTGGCGAGCATGCGGCTGTAGAGGTCGAACCCGACCTCGGCGATCTCGCCCGACTGGTGTTCGCCTAGCACTTCGCCCGCGCCTCGGATCTCGAGGTCGTGCATGGCGAGGTAGAAGCCGCTGCCGAGTTCCTCAAGGGACTGGATGGCTTCGAGGCGCTGCTTCGCCTGCTTCGTCGTGGCGCCCGATGGCGGGGTGAGCAGGTAGGCGTAGGCCTGATGGTGGCTTCGGCCGACGCGGCCGCGCAACTGATGGAGCTGTGCGAGGCCGAGCTTGTCAGCCCGCTGCATGATGATCGTGTTGGCGGTCGGGACGTCGATGCCCGTCTCGATGATGGTCGTGCAGAGGAGCAGGTTGTAGCGCTGCTGGTAGAACTCGCGCATGATGTGCTCAAGCTCGCGCTCGCTCATCTGTCCGTGCGCGACGGCGATGCGTGCTTCGGGAATCAGCGTGGCGAGCTGCTCGCGGCGGTTCTCGATCGTCTCCACCTCGTTGTGCAGGAAGTAGACCTGGCCGCCGCGCTTGAGTTCGCGGATGACGGCCTCGCGGATGAGGCCCGGCTCCTCGGCGTGCACAAAGGTCTTGACCGCCAGACGGCGCTCGGGGGCTGTCGCGATGACGGAGAAGTCGCGGATGCCTTCGAGGCTCATCGAGAGCGTGCGCGGGATCGGCGTGGCCGTGAGCGTGAGGACGTCGACCTCGGCGCGCAGCTTCCTGAGCGTCTCCTTCTGGCGAACGCCGAAGCGGTGTTCCTCGTCGATGATGACGAGGCCGAGGCGCTTGAAGGACACCTTGTCAGTGAGAAGCTTGTGCGTGCCGATCACGATGTCGACCGTGCCGTCGGCGATGCCTTCGAGCGCCTTCGTCGTCTCTTTGCCCGTCCTGAAGCGGGAGAGCTCGGCGACGCGCACGGGCCAGGGCGCGAATCGGTCGCGGAAGGTCTGGGCATGCTGCTCGGCGAGCAGGGTCGTCGGGCAGAGCACGGCCACCTGCCGGCCCGCCGAGACGGCGACGAAGGCCGCGCGCAGCGCGACTTCGGTCTTGCCGAAGCCCACGTCGCCGCAGACAAGGCGGTCCATCGTCTTGCCCGTCGTCATGTCGTTGAGGACGGCGCCGATGGCGGCCGCCTGGTCGGGCGTCTCGTCGAATGCAAAGCCCTCGCAGAAGGCCTCGTAGTCGCTGATGTCGATGGGGAAGACGACGCCCTTGCGGGTCTCGCGCAGCGCATAGAGGTGCAGGAGCTCGGCCGCCGTGTCGCGGACCTGCTCGGCCGCCTTCCTTCTCGCCTTTTCCCAGTCGCCGCGTCCGAGAGCGTGCAGCGGGGCGTTCTCGGGATCGGCGCCCGAGTAGCGCGAGATGAGGTGGAGGTTGGCGATCGGCACGAAGAGCTTGGCCTCGTTCTTGTAGTCGATGCGCAGAAGCTCGGCCTCTCCGTCGGGCGTGTCCATGTGCACGAGCCCCTGATAGCGGCCGATGCCGTGCTCTAGGTGCACGACGGCATCCCCGATCTTGAGTTCGGAGACGTCGCGCACGATCATTTCGATGTTGGTCGACTGGCGGTTGCGGCGCAGACGCGAACGCCTCGGGCTGGCGGCATAGAGCTCGGTTTCGGTGAGGATCGCCGTACCGGGATTCTCAAGGAGGCTGCCCGCAAAGAGCGGCGCGGCCGCAAGGCCCACGGGCGCGTCGCCCGCGAGGAAGTCCGCCCAGTTTTCGTATTCCGTGAATTCGAGGCCCGACGCCCTGAAAAGTTCGCCCATCGTGCCCATGCGGCCCACCGAGGTCGCAACGATGAGCGTGCGGCGGCCCCGCGTCTTCTCGGTCGTCGTGAAGGCGATGAGGTTCGAGACGGGGTTCTGGCTCTTGCGGTCGACCGCAACGCCCTTGAGGGCGAGCGCGTCTTCGGGGGCTCCCTCGCGCCTGAAGGTGAAGCGCGCGAACTTCGAGAGGCTCGTGAAGAATGCTTCGGGCGTGAGCCAGAGCTCCTCAGGCTTCATCGCGGGACGGTCCGCGTCCGTTTCGAGCATGCGCTGGCGCGAGAGCGTCTCCTTCATGAAGCCCGCAAGCGCGGTCTGCACGTCGCCCACGAGCACGACGCGCGTGCCCGCCGACAGATAGTCGGCCAGCGTGGCCGTCTGCTCGAAGAAGAGCGGCAGATAGTATTCGATGCCCGGCGGCAGGACGCCGTTGCCGATGTCGCGGTAGACGAGGCTTTTGCCCGGATCGCCCGCAAAGCGCGTGCGCCAGCGCTGCCTGAAGCCCGTGACGGCCTCGGGCGTCACGGGGAACTCGTGGCCCGGAAGCAGCCTGATCTCGTTGACGGCCTCCATGGAGCGCTGCGTCTCGACGTCGAACCAACGGATCGACTCGATCTCGTCGTCGAAGAGGTCGAGGCGGAAGGGCCTGTCGGAGCCCATCGGGAAGACGTCGATGATGCTGCCGCGAACGGCGAATTCACCCGCCGCGAGCACCTGCTTGACGCCTGCGTAGCCTGCGGCGGCGAGGTTCGAGCGAAGGCCCTCGACCGAGAGCGTGTCGCCGGGACGGAAGAAGAAGGTGTTCGCGCCCACGTAGGCGACGGGCGCCATGCGCTGGGCGGCCGTGACGGCGGAGGCGATCACGACGTCGAGGCCCTTCGTGCCCGAGGTCATGCGGTAGAGGGTCTCAAGGCGCTCGGAGACGATGTCCTCCTGCGGGGAGAGCACGTCGTAGGGGAGCGTCTCCCAGTCGGGGAGGCTTCTGACGCCGAGTTCGGGACTGAACCAAGGGATCTCCTGCCCGAGCCTCACGGCGTCGAGCGGATCGGCGCAGATGACGAGGAGTCTTTCATGCCTTGTGCGGCACTTCTCGGCCATCTGCGAGAGCGCGAGCGCGTCGGGTGCCGCCGTGCCGATGGGCAGCGCGTACCTGTCGCCGGGCCCGAAACGGAAGATGTCTTCGGAAATCAGGTCTGGGATTGCGCTATTGGACATGTGTGGGCTCCGTTTTGTGTCTTGAGTCGGAAGTGACGATAGCACAAACCGGAGGACTCTCAGAGGGCGGTCGACAGGCGAGGGGCGACACCTTCGGCCGATATGCCGTAGGATTAGGTGAAGGCCGCCCGATCCGCGAGCGGCCGATGGAGGCCCGACCATGCTGAGAGCTCATCGATGCAGACGTTATGCGGCGCGCTTGAAGGAACTCATCCGCTGCACGCCCGTGGATCCGCTTCTTCTCACCGAGGGAGAGGTGACGGACCTTGCGTGCCTTCACGCCGACAGCACGCGCCCGACGGCCGGCGAATGCCTCCTTCATGACGACAGGTCTCCCGTCCTCCTTCTCTCCTCCCTTCATCCCGCTCCCGAGACTCTATGGGACGAGGACCTCGCGCTTCTCACGCTTCTTCTCGAACACTTCGGCCTTCGTCCGAGCATGGAGACGGGGCTTGCGCTCTACACCGCCGTCCTCTGCCGAAGCGCGGGCTTCACCGACTGCCCCGAATTCGAGGGCTTCGAGCGCCCCGCACTGCCCGAGGGCGCCGACCTCGGCACGCTGCTTGTCGATTTCCTCTATCCCGAAAGCAAAAATCCCGGCGTCTGGGAGACGCCGGGATTCGGAGTGCAGGATGCGGCGGAGTTCGCCGCGGGCTAGACCTTAGAAGCGGTACTGACCCTGGATGCCGATGATGTAGGCATCAAGCTTGCGGAACTTGCCGATTTCCTCATGCTTGGAGTTGTAGAGGCTGCGTTCATGCACGCCGTGCAGGTGAGCGAAGCCCACGTCCGTCTGGAAGTCCTTCGTCCAGTGGAAGGAGGAGCCGATGGCGAACCACCAACGGTCGGCGTCGGGAATCGTGCCGGTACGCGTGTACTTGTCGTCGATCGTGGACGTTTCGTAGGCGATGCCGCCGCGCAGCGTCCAGAAGCTGTTGATGCGGGCGTCGTAGCCGACGGAGTAGAGGTACGTGTCCTTCCAGTTCTTCTTGGACTCGAAGTTCGCGGACTTGGTTTCAATCGTCAGGGACTTGAAGCTCGACCAGTCGGCCCAGCGCATGGTGCCGTAGAGGCTCAGCCAGTCGTTGACGTCCCAGGCGGCGGAGAGCATGGCCCAGGCGGGGGCGTCCATGGAGATCTGAGAGTCCATGGAAGTCGGCAGCGCGAAGGTACCTCCTTCGACAGGGACCTTGATTTCGCTGTCGGTATTGAGCGTGCCGTTGACCGTGTGTCCGACGGCGGAGCGGTAGGAGGCACCGATGCGGACGCTTTCAACAGGCGTCCACATCAAGCCGACGTTCCAACCCCAGGCGTCGCCGGAGACCTTCGTGTAGGCCATGCCCGGCTTGCTGGCGGCGCTCAGCTTGGGATGATTGCTCCAGTTGAAGCCGAGGTTGGCCTTCACGTACTGGTAGGAAATGCCGGCACCGAGCGAGACCTTGTCGGAGAGCTTCCAGGCAAAGGACGGGTTGAAGTCATAGACCGCGATCTTGGCTTCCGTGCCTTCGCCGGACTGCTCCCAGTTTTCGCCGTATTCGGTGGAGAGGCCGAACGGCACCGTGAAGCCGAAGCCGATCCAGGTCACGTCGTTGATCTGGTGCGAGATGAAGAGGTTGGGCACGGCTTCGGGGTGCTTGCGGCCGTTTTCGTCATGGATGGAGTCGCCTTTCTTGCTGTTGTAGTCGAGGTTGAGGCCGACGCCGACGAAGCCGAACTGAGCCTGCGTGCCCGTGTGAAGCGTCATCGTGGCGGGGTTGTAGTAGAGGCCCGAGACGTCGGTGCCGTCGACACCCATGCCGGCGTAGGCGCGGCCGAGACCGAGAGCGGACTGCTCCGTCAGCTGGAAGCCGCCGGCAACGGCGGCGGAGGAGAAGGTGGCGGCCACGGCGGCGGCAGCGGCGGCGCGGATGAAATTCTGATGCAAGATCTGCTCCTGGTATGGATTGGAGTGCGCGACACATGTCGCTTTTCGGGCTTTTTATGCGTGTTTTCCCGAACGAGGTGTGCACCCTAACACATTGCAACAGAGTTTTAGAAGCGGGCTAATCCGTCAGCATGATGAGTCCCCTGAAAGACGAAAAGCACCGTCAAGCCCTCTGGGAGAGGGTTTTCGGTGCTTTTTTAATCCTGAAGGACTACCTTAGAACAGGTACTGCATCTGGGCGGAGAAGATGTAGGAGTCGAGTGACTTGAATTCGCCGGAGGCCTTCTCGTTGGCGGACACGAGTTCCTTGTCGCCGACGCCCTTGATGTAGGTGGCGCCGAAGTCGAACGTCAGGTTGTCCGTGTACTTGTAGGATGCGCCGCCTGAGAACCAGACGCGGTCGGTGTCGGGAATGACGGCCATGCGGTACTGGTTTTCAACCGGCCCCTGGTCGTAGGCCACGCCGCCGCGGACCGTCCACTGGCCGTTGAGCTTGTAGTCGGCGCCGACGGAGAAGAACCACGTGTCATCCCAATTGTTGGTGATGGTCGAATGGGCGGAAGCAATCTGATCGACCATCTGATTGTCAAAGCCGCTGTTGTCAAGAGAGAGGGACTTGAAGTTCGACCACTTGGACCAGCGGGCTGTACCGGAGAGGCGGAGCGCATCGGTGGCCTCCCACGTGGCGGAGAGCGTGATTGTGTCGGGCGTCTTGATGCGGACCTTCATGTCGCTTCGCAGATTGCTCACGCCGATAGCATCGTGCTTAAGGAAAGCATTGGGAACATTGCTGAGGGTCGTATGGCCGTCGGCGTTGTGCGCGATGTGGGAGCGGTAGGCGAGGCCGACGCGGACGGTTTCGACAGGCTGGAACATCATGCCCACGTTCCAGCCCCAGGCCCAGCTGTCGCCCTTCACGTTGGCATGGGCCGCCGTCGGGTCAAGCGGAACGCCGAAGCCGAGTTCGGCCTTGGCGTACTGGAGCGAGATGCCGCCGCCGACGCTGAACTTGTCGTTGACCTTCCAGGCCAGATTGGGATTGATGTCGAAGGTGAGGATCATGGACTCGGTGCCACGGTCCTTGCCGTCCCAGTTTTCATCGAATTCGGTGCCCATGCCGTAGGGGACGGTGAGGCCAAGGCCGGCCCAGAGGCTGTCGTTGATCTGGTGGGTGAGAAAGCCGGCGGGAATGGTCTGGCCCTTGAGACGGCCGTTTTCCGTGACGGAGCCGTCATGGCTTTCGTAGTCAAGATTGACCGCAACCCAGGTGCCCGTCGCCTGCATGCGCGTGCCGGAGAGGAGCGTCATGCCCGCGGGGTTGTAGTGAACGGCGGAAAGGTCGTCACCCACGACGCCGGCGCCGGCCATGGCACGGCCCATCTGAATGGCGGACTGCTCGGAGAGCTGGAAGCCAGCGGCGTAGGTCTGGGTGGCAAAGGCGCCGGCAACCATCATCGCAGCGGCGGCAATCTTGAAAGTCGGGTTCTTCAACGGAAAACTCCTGTCAATTGAACGTTTGAGCGAGGCGTCCCGCGACGGGCGCCGTCGAAAAAATGAATTGAGGGAATTTTGAAGAATCAAAGGACCGAAAACGAATCATCTTTCAAAGGGTTAACCCCAAGTGATGGGAGGCTTAATCCGCGTGGATGATGCTCGCTGAAGTGAATGAAATCGTGTAAATCCCTGTGTTCCAATTGAATGCAAGGGGAAGCGTCTCGATGAGCCTTCCCCGAAAGGGCGGCATGGTAATCCGAAATACTTTGAAAATGGTCCGAAATGGGCCCGAAACGGGCCCGAAGATCCTCGGAAAATGGGTGCAAAAATGGGGCCCGTCTTCAATGAAGACCGGGCCATTGGACGGGGATTCGAGCGGGTGTCAGCCCTGAGGTTCGGGATCGTTGGGGGTGCCGTAGTCCATGGAAGCGGCCGAACCGATGATGCCGACGATGCGGTTGAAGAGCGACTGCAGCTCGAGGTGCAAGGCGGAGGTGTCGATGGCGCCCGACAGACCGCGGGAGACGCGCTCCATGTGGCGCAGCGTCAGCTCGTAGCTGTCGCGCAGGATCGCCTCGCGCTCGTTGTTGAGCGTGTTGCAGAGGGCGCGGCGCTTCTCAAGGTCCTTCTCGGCGAGAATCACGGCAAGCTGCTCGAGGCAGACGCCGACGCGGTGATGCAGGGCCTGAAGTTCCTTGAGGCCGTCGGGCGTGAACGAGCGGTTCTTGCGGCACTTCTCGTTCATGATGACCGTGATGATGCGGTCGATCGTGTTGAGGGCGACCTTGATGCTGCCGTTGGCGTTTTTGAGGTACTGCCACTCGATCGCCTCGGCCGTGGTGAGCTGGCCGCGCATGACGAGCCCGAGGTAGCGTGTCATCGTGCTCGTGCGCTGGTTGATGTAGTTGCCGCGATCATGCAGGATGAGGATCTCGCCGTCGGCGGGATTGATGCGGAGCATGATCTCGATGTCGTGCCAGAAGCTGCGCACGTCGCCCGTGATGCGCTGCAGCTCCGTGCGCGCAACGTTGAGGGACATGCCGCTCGAGATCAGGTTTTCCTTCGCAAAGAGGTCTGCGGCCTCGCCGCCCGTCTTGGCATCAGCCTTCTTTTCCGGGATGATGCGGTCGGCAATCCTTGCGAAGGGCTTGATGATGAAGAGGCCCGTGCCCGAGATGATCAGGTTGAGCGTGACGTGGAAGTAGATGATGCTGTCGGGGATCGCGCCGAAGCCCTCGGCGATGAAGGGGCACGTTGCGAGCAGCAGGGCCGTGAACGAAAGCGTCACGGCGCGCCACATCGTGTTGGCGACGGGACCGCGGCGGCCGATGCGCGAGGCGGTCATCGTGGTCATGAGCGCGAGGATCGTGCTTTCGATGTCGGCGCCGAGCGCCACCCAGAGGCCCGTGGAGACGGGGATGACGCCTGCAGTGACGAGGCCTGAGGTGATGATCACGGCGGCAAGGCTCGAGAAGCAGCCGAAGCCGAGGCACAGGCCGAGCAGTACGGCGAGGATCGGCGAATGAGAGATCTCGAGGAAGAGAGGCGCGAGCTCCGTGCTCGTGCGCAGCGGCATCGTGGCGGCCACGATGAGGCTGAGTGCAAGCATGATGATGCCCAGGCCGATCAGGATGCGGCCGAACTGGCCCTGACGCGTGTCCGCCTTGCGCATGAAGAAGAGGCAGGTGCCGATGAAAATCAAGAGCGGCGACAGGAACGAAAGGTCGAAGGTGAGCACGCGGGTCATCAGGGCCGAACCGAAGTCGGCGCCGAGAATCGTCGCGAAGGCCATGTTGGTGGTGAGAAAGCCTTCGGCCTGAATGCTCGCCACGATGAGCGTGGCGGCGGTGGAGCTCTGGAGAAGAGATGCGAGCGTGGTGCCCGACGCCATGGCGATGGCCCGGTTCTTGAGCCGGACGGAGAGGAAGTCCTTGAGGGCCACACCGAAGGTGCGGAGCATCCCGGTCTTGACCATGTAGGCTCCCCAGAGCAGGAGGGCGATGCCTCCGGCCATGTGGATGAGCGACTGCATAAAAGCCTGCCTCCGTGGAAAAATGTGTTGAAAATAGGCGGATGTCTTTCGATATTAGCGGAAGGTCCGTTCAAAGTGCTCTTCCTGCGGGAAAACGCTTTGTAGCTAAGCCTCGGTACAATGTGCCCATCAGGGCCTGCCGCGCCTGCGGAGGCCACGGGACAAGAAGGAGAAACGGATGAGTGAAGCCACGAAGGTGGTCGGGCTCGTGTGCGCGGCCGGCGTCGGCAGCCGCATGGGGCTCGGCTCTCCCAAGCAGTACATGAAGTTCGGCTCGGAGGCGATGCTCGTGCATACGGTGCGCGCCCTTCGAGCCGTCGAGCGCATGGGCGAGATCGTCGTGGTCGTGAGCCCGACGGATCCCTACATCGACGACGTGGCGCGCCACTTTCCTGAAAACGTCAGGGTGCTGCGCTGCGGCGGCAGGGAGCGTGCGGAGTCGGTCGTCAACGGCCTTCTCAACGCAGGGTTCGACAGGGACGCGTGGGTGCTCGTGCATGAT
>OGFG01001430.1_pt1 | contig 23857 bp, 26 predicted proteins | sample 1570761 | NCBI WGS metagenome assembly OGFG01 (sample SAMEA2581938, study PRJEB24529) | metagenome | biome: Human gut stool | place: China | collected 2011 | reverse complement strand
TCTGTTACTGCATATGGTACTTGTGGACTTACTGTTGTTGTTCCTCCAGATATTGTACTCTCAATCATTATGTATAATGTTGTACCTTTTCTTGTACTTGCTTCTCCTAGACTTGAGCCTGCTCCCGTACTATCTGATACTACTCTTATTGCACCTACCTTTACACTTGGCGTTGGTGCTACTGGCTTTTTTACTGTTATTGTATAATCTTTTCCATCTACTTTTTTTGTTATTGTTATTGTTCCGTCTCCATTATCTGTTACTCCGTCTATTCTTCCTTCTGTTACTTTCTCTTGCAAGAAACTTTCCAATGTCTCATCATTTGATGCTAATTGATATTCTAATACCAATCTGTTCATCTCTTCTTCTGCACTTGCTTGTTTTGTTGCTGCTGCCGCCTCTTTTGCCTTTTTTATTATTCCATCATCACCTAATACGGTATTGATACTTACTCCTGCTAGAATTAACAAAACCACTATTGTAATAACTAGTGCAACTAGTGTTATTCCTTTCATCTCTTTCGTTTTCATAAAATTTATTCCCTCCTAAGTAATCCTTAAGTAATGAACTTAAGGATTAATAGATAACACGCAAACAGTTGTAAATACTTTAGTCGCTTAATTGTTGCATAAAAATTACAGTTCAATTTCAAAACCGTATCATTTTGATTTTTTTCCTTTAGTCTATTGCTACAATTATTTTTTAATGATATTATTACATAGATTAATTCAACTTAAGTTCATTACTTAAGGATATTTTTTGTCTTTGTTTACGAAAAATCAAGTATTAATCAATGTACATTACTAAATAAATTGCACCACATTCTTATTATACTTCATAATATAGAACGTGGTGCTTTTTATTTTATTCTTTTTTCTTGCCTGTAGATTTTTTATTAGTTTCCTTTGTGGTAGTTTTTGCCGTTTTTTTCTTAGTTGCTGTTTTCTTAACAGTTGTTCTTTTAGTTGCTGTTTTTGTTGTTTTTCTTGCTCTCTTAGAAGTTGTACTACCTTCTTCTTTTACTTCTTCTGGAGTCCAAACCTCTCCTTTTTTAGGCTTATTCCAAGATATATAATTACAGCTCTTTGGATTATTTTCACATATGTAGTAGTTTCTTTTTCTCTTTGTTTTTCTAACTTGAACTTTTCCACCACATACTGGGCATGGTTCATCTATAGTTACAACGAATGGTTTTACATTTTTGCACTCTGGGTAACCAGGGCATGCTAAAAACTTGCCGAATCTACCCATTTTCACTACCATCATTCTTCCACATTTATCACACTGTACATCTGAAACTTCATCTTCCAATTTTACGTGTTCTAGCTCTTTATCTACCTTTTCAAGCTCATTTTCAAATGGTGGATAGAAATCACGCAATATTTGTTTCCATTCTTCTTTTCCAGATGCAACTTCATCAAATTCGGTTTCTACCTTAGCAGTAAATTCAACATCTACTATATCTCCAAAGTTTTCTGTTAATAATTTGTTTACAACTTCTCCGAGTTCTGTTGGAACTAATTGTTTCTTCTCTTTTTCTATATATCTTCTTTCCAATATAGTTGTAATTGTTGGAGAATATGTACTTGGTCTTCCTATTCCCTTAGCTTCTAGCTCCTTTACCAAACTTGCCTCTGTATATCTTGCTGGTGGTTCTGTAAAACTTTGTTTTGCATTCAATTTTTTCTTTTTAACTTCTTGATTTGCCTCTAATGCTGGAATTGATGTTGAATCTTCTTCCTCTTGTCCATTGTCATTTCCTTCTACATATAGAGTCATAAAACCTTTAAATTTTAAATTTTGACCACTTGCCTTGAATATATAATCGTTTACTTTAATATCAACATTTATTGTATCATATACAGCAGCTGACATTTGGCTTGCTAAAAATCTGTTGTATATCAGTCTATATAATTTGTATTGGTCTGTTGTAAGTGAATCTTTTATGCTTTCTGGTGTTATATAAATATATGTTGGGCGTATACCTTCATGGGCATCTTGTGCCTCACTACTCTTTTTGTAATACCTATTTTCGTAATACTCACTTCCATAGGTTTTGCTTATTTGCTCTTTTGCAGCAGCTCTTGCCTCTTCTGAAATTCTTGTAGAGTCTGTTCTCATGTAAGTAATTAGTCCTACACTACCTTTTTCAGGAATTTTCACACCTTCATATAATCCTTGTGCAACAGACATTGTCTTTTTTAGTGTGAATCCTAACTTTCTTGAAGCCTCTTGTTGCATAGTGCTTGTCGTAAATGGTGGAGCTGGAGTTCTTTTCTTTTCTCCTCTTTTCACATCTGTTACAATGTATTTTCCGTCTTTTATGTTTTCTAGGATTTCATCAACTTCTTCTTTTTTGTGTAATTCTATTTTCTTGCTTCCCTTGCCATACAATCTAGCCTCAAATTCCTTATTAGACTTTTCATCTAATAAGATAGCATAAATGTTCCAATATTCCTCTGGTACAAAGTTTCTTATCTCATTTTCTCTATCTACAATTAGTTTTACAGCAACAGATTGCACTCTTCCTGCAGATAGCCCTGGTTTTACTTTTTTCCATAGTAATGGGCTTATCTTATAACCCACAATTCTATCAAGCACACGTCTTGCCTGTTGTGCATTTGTTAAATTCATATCTATTTTTCTTGGTTTTTTTATAGATTGTTGTACAGTTTCTTTTGTTATTTCATTAAAAGTAACTCTACATACACTATCTTCTGGAATTTCTAAAATATGCGCCAAATGCCAAGCAATAGCTTCTCCTTCACGATCAGGGTCGGTTGCAAGATAAACAGTTTTTGCACTTTTGGCATCTTTCTTCAAAGATTTTATTAAATCTCCCTTTCCCCTAATATTTATGTACTCTGGCTCAAAATCATTTTCAATATTAACTCCAAGCTTAGATTTTGGTAAATCCCTTATATGCCCCATAGATGCAACTACTTTCGTATTTCCACCTAAGAATTTTTTTATAGTATTAGCCTTTGCAGGCGACTCAACAATAATTAATTTATCTGCCATTAACTTTTTCGTATAATCAGTCTTATAGAAAATCTATAATTATTGATTAACCCTTTCTTCAAATTTAATTTCGTCAATATATTGTAGCGTAATTTTATTTAATTTTCAAGTTTTTGAAGCGTTAATTTTCAATAGATTTCAAATCTTTTCACATATCCGCGATTTTTTCAAGTGCATTTAAACACATATCCGTAATTTTTTAAAGTCTATTTGAACACATATCCGTAATTTTTGTAAGTTATTTTTAACACATATACTCATTTTTTACTTTGTCATACTAAAAATTAATTCTGGACATTTCTTAAAATCTGATATTATATCTCCTATTGCGACTGGTGTTACTTGGTAATTTACGAGTATTTTTAATAAATTATCTATTAAATTTTCATTATTTGATAAGTTGCTTTCTATTATCTTTTCTGTTATAACATCTTTCTTTCCATCATTTTCTTCTTTTACTAATGCAATTCCAAATTTTTTCTCATCTTCTTTTACTTCTGAGGCGGTCAGCTTGTAATATTTTACCTTTATTTTTTGCTTTCTTTCTGCTTCATTAAAATTTTCTACATTAATATTAGCTTCTCCAAATAGTTTTTTCATATTAAATCACAACCTTTCCTAGAGGAAAATTTATAATTGTAAAATTAATTATTTTGATAAACGAAAATATTTGATAACTTTTCTATTATCAATTAGTAGTACATATGCTATTAAAATTTTGAAATTTTTGACAATTACTTATCCCCTTTAAAAAAATATAATACCACCAGATTATTCTGGTGGCAAGTTATTTCGTGTTTCATGTTTCGACACAATTCGACAAATCTCCTTGTATATGTTTTCCTCTACATCAGCTCTTGCAACTCTTTTTGCCGATTCTCCCATTGTTTTTACGGTTTCCGTGTCTTTCACAATATTATTTATCGTGTTATTTAATTTTGTAAAATTTAATTCTTTATCTAATATAATTTTTGCAGCACCAACTTTTTCCAATACTTTTGCATTGTATTCTTGATGGTTTTCTGTTGCAAATGGATATGGAATAAATATTGCAGGTTTTCCTATCGTAGCAATCTCTGTAATAGTCATTGCTCCGCTTCTGCACACAACTAAATCTGACATTTCCATAACCTCTTGCATATTATATATGTATGGTAATATTTTTGTATTCTCTATATTATCAATATCTATATTCTTAATTCTTAGTTTTTCTTTTACTTCATCATAGTTTCCTGGTCCAACTGCCCAAACTATTTGGTACTTTTCATTAAGCTTATTTTCTATTATTCCGAGTATTGCATTATTTATGCTTTGAGCCCCTTGACTTCCACCAAAAAATAGTACTACTGGCAAATCTTGTTTCAATTTCATTTCCTGTTTCAAGTTATATTTTTGCTCATCACTTAATCTATTTGAATTTACTTTCGTTGGTGTCCCAGTAACAACTATTTTTCTTGCATTTGAAATTCTCTCTTTTGCTTCTTCGAAGCCTAGCAATATTTCATCTGCTTTTTTAGCCATTACCTTTACAGCTACTCCTGGAAAAGCATTGCTTTCATGCAATATTATTGGAATTTTCAACTGGCTTGCTGCCATACACACAGAAACACATATATATCCGCCCGTACCAATGACTATATCAGGCTTAAACTCTTTTAATATCTTTTTAGCTTGGCCAACAGCCTTTATGGTTTTGCATAATCTTTTAATATTATCTAAATTGATTTTTCTATTAATTCCATATGCTTCAACTGTTTTTAGCTCATAGCCTGCTCTTGGTACTAAATCTTTTTCTAATCCTCTACCAGTTCCTATGAAAATTATTTTTGATTGTGGCTCTTTCTCCATTATTTTATTGGCAATAGCTATTCCTGGGTTTATATGTCCTCCAGTTCCAGCCGCAGCAATTACTACTCTCATTTCTTACACCTTTCTTTATTCGATTTATTAAGTTTAGAAAAAATTGAATTTTGGCAAGAAAAATGTTTTTTCAAAGGCAAAGGTTCATACTTTGTGTATGTAACCGCGTTCGAAAAGAAATTTGACATAGCCAAAATTGTAATTATTTTTCAAGCTCTAAACCTTTGAACCTGCCCTTGACACATTAAGCAAAATTCCCACTCCAGCCAGTAGTACTAACAGTGCGGTTCCTCCGGTAACTGAAAAAAGGAAGTGCCATACCAGTTGTTGGTATAGATGCTGTAACAACTGCGATATTGATTATTGCTTGTGTTGCTACAAGTGTTGTAACTCCTATTGCAAGCAAACTTCCAAACATATCTGGTGCCTTCATAGAAATTACGATTCCTCTCCATACAAAAATTGCAAATAATAATATAATTGTAACGCAACCTGCAAAACCCAATTCTTCTGCAACTATTGCAAATATAAAGTCATTTTGTGGTTCTGGTATGTACAAATATTTTTGTTTACTGTTTCCTAGTCCTACTCCAAACAGTCCTCCAGAACCAATCGCATACAAACTTTGTACCATTTGGTAACCCGTTCCTGTCGCATCAGACCAAGGATCAAAGAATGTCATAATTCTATCCATTCTAAACGAGTCACTAGCATCACCTTTTAATAACTCTCTTATTATTACTAAGGCTACTCCCGCGACTCCTGCCAGACCAGCAAACATAAAATGTAACAGCCTGCATCCAGCCATTAACATCATTACACAGGTTACAATACATACAACCAAAGATACACTCAAATGGTTTTGAACAAAGTACAATATTGCAATTGGAGGAATTAAAAATGCCATAGGCAATACAAATCCTTTTCCAAATTGCTTTAAATCGTTTTTGTGGTCTGATAAATATCCTGCATAAAATATTATTAAACCTATTTTTGTAAATTCTGATGGTTGGAACTGCCCTATTCCCTTTATTTCAATCCATCTTTTTGCACCATTAACACTTTTTCCAAGTTTTGGTACTAAAACTAAAAGTAAAATTGCAACAGATATTACATATATAACCTTATAATATTTTCTTAAAAATCTATAATCAGATTTTGAAAAGAATAACATTAATCCTATTCCAGCCAAAGCAAATTCAAATTGTTTTAAAAAATAAGTATAGCTTTTTCCTGTTGACGAAAGGGCAGATGGTGCACTCGCCGAAAGAACCATAACAACACCCAAAGATAGCAGTATTAATACGGTTATAAATAAAATGTAATCCATTTTATTATTCATGAATTTTGAAAATCTTTTAACTTTCTTTTTTTCTCTTTGCATTTGTTCGTCCTTTCAATTTTATATTGCGGCTAGACCAATCATGCATGCTATTAATGTTATTATGCTAAATACTGAAACAATAGCATTTTCGTTCCAGCCACATAATTCAAAATGATGATGTAATGGTGCCATCTTAAATACTCTTTTTCCAGTTCTTTTATAGTGTGCAACTTGTATTATGTCTGATAAAGTTTCTAACACTGGAATTATTGCAATTATTAATAATAAAATTGGTAATTTCAAATAAATAGCCATTACAGAAACCGCTCCACCTAAGAATAGTGAGCCAGTATCACCCATGAATACTTTTGCTGGGTGTAAGTTGAATAGCAAGAATGCTAAGCATATTCCTATCAAGCTAACTCCCATTATGACAATTTCTTTAACTCCAAAAATTATTCCTATAACAGTTAAACATGTTAATATAATTGTTGTAACAGATGTACTTAATCCATCTATTCCATCTGTTAAGTTAATTGCATTTGTAGTTCCAAGCATAACAAATATGGTAAATGGTATGTATAGCCAAATTGGCAATGTAATTGACGTTTTCGCAAATGGAATTATTAAATCTGTTCCAATATGCATTACATTTGTTAAATACACTGTAAATAAAGTTGCAATTATCAACAGTCCAAACATCTTATATCGTGGTTTTAGACCCTCTGTATTTTTTAAGATTAATTTCTTAAAATCGTCTACAAAGCCTACCAATCCAAACCCAACTGTTACTAATATTAGTGGTATTAAATTTTTAGCCATTGTCTGTTCAGATGCATCTATGGATTTTGAATATTTTAAAAATACTATTGCTCCTATTATTATTATGGCTAAAATCATTACTATTCCGCCCATTGTAGGAGTTCCCTGTTTTTTTAGATGAGACTTTGGACCATCGTCTCTTTCTTGTTGCCCTATTTTTCTTCTACGTAATATTGGTATTACTATTAGAGATATTGCAAATGCTATAGCAAATGCCAACATTAATATCTTTATTTGGTATGCCATTTTATATTTCTCCTTTGATTATTTGATTTACTATTATTCTTTCATCAAATGGATGTTTTACTCCATTTATCTCTTGATATGGCTCGTGTCCTTTTCCTGCAAGCACAATTATATCTTTCTTGCTAGCCATATTTATTGCATATTTAATAGCCTCTATTCTATCTACTATACATACATATTTTCCTTTAGTCTTTTTTATTCCTGTTTCTATTTCATCTACTATTGTTTGAGGGTCTTCTGTTCTTGGGTTATCTGATGTAATTATTGTAAAATCTGCAATTTTTCCTGATATTTCACCCATTATAGGTCTTTTTGTTGTATCTCTGTCTCCTCCACAACCAAATACAGAAATTACTCTTCCTCTAGTATATGATTTTACGGCATTTAGTATGTTTTCTAGGCTTTCTGGAGAATGTGCATAATCTATCATAATTGTTAAATCTTTGCTGTTATTTACAAGTTCAGATCTTCCTGGTACTCTTACTTCTAGTAAAGCATCTTTTATATTTTCTGCAGAACAGCCTAATTTTGTTGCAACACAAATTGCAGCTAAGCTGTTATACACGCTGAATCTTCCAGGAATTCCAACTTTTACTCTTTCATTTTTATCTCCAATTTTAACTTTGAAGTCTACATATGAATTTGTAATTGTAATATCTTTTGCAAGTAAATTACATGCATTGTCGATTCCATATGTTGTTATCTCACAATCTGGTACTAAACTTGGTACCTTGCAAACTTGTAAATCATCAATATTTACAAACCCACATTTACACATCTTAAATAACTTTAATTTAGACTCGAAATAATCTTGCATATTGGGGTGTTCTTTTGGACTAATATGATCCTCTGAGAAGTTTGTAAATACTGCAATGTCAAATTGGCATCCTGCAACTCTGTTTAGTTTCAAGCTTTGTGAAGAAACTTCCATTACAATTGCTTGGCAACCATCTTCAACCATTTGTGCAAAATATTGTTGTAGTTCTATACTTTCTGGAGTTGTTCTATCACTATCAAGCAACTTCTTATCTCCACTATAAACAGCTATGGTTCCAACTAGTCCAGTCTTAATTCCTTGCTTTTGTAGAATCTCTTTAATCATAAATGTTGTAGTAGTCTTGCCCTTTGTTCCAGTAACTCCAATTAGCTTAACTTTTTTTGATGGATTATCGTAAAAATTACATGCACAAATTGCCATCGCATATCTTGCATCTGGCACAACAATAAGAGTTACATCTTCTGGTATATTTAAACTCCTAATGTCTGTTGTTTCTTCAACAAGAATAGTCTTTGCACCTTTCTCTATTGCACTATTTATATACTGTGTTCCATCTGTTGTGAAGCCTTTAATTGCAAAAAACATACTTCCTTCAATAACTTTTCTGGAATCTTTTTCTATTGTTGTAACCTCTCTATCAATTTCGCCTTTAGCTTTAATTCCGTCTATTCCGACTAAAATTTTCTTTAAATTCATAATTACCATTCCTCTCCGAATTTATTGGATTAATATTTATATTGTCATTCTTCAACTTTACTTTTAACATTATATAATTAAAAAACGCATTTGTATAGGGTTATAGTCATTTTTTCTAAAAAATTTATAGTACATTATATTCGTTAACGTAGAAAATTAGTAAAAAGATTAATTTAATATTTAAAGTTATCATTAAATTTAATTTCCAGATTTTTAATAGAAATACTCTTGTGTAGCTTCATTCAATATTTTTTACGCACTTAGTTTGCAAATTTACATAAAATATGCTATACTGTAAATGTACGTTATTTACAAAATGATAGTTTGCAATGAGGATTAATTTTTCCTATTGTTGCTACCACACAAAAGTGAGGATTTTTCAATGCGAACATTTGAAACACAATTGGCTCTAAACAACATCAGCGTTCCCGTTCTTTCGCGAGAGCAGAATAGATTCTTAAAAAAGTTGAATGCCGCAAAAGCAGCATATTTCATGGTCGCCAAAGCAATGTCTGCTCGGGAAAGGCAGTGGGATGAATATCGAAAAACTTTAACTACTAACTGGGAATGTGAGTTTCCTGAATTAGCAAAGGTTGAAACCGAACCGTATTTTTCCTTTACCAATTTAGATGAGGCAGTTAATGTTTTTGAAGCAGCCGTCAAAAAAATTCTGGACTTTTCCAGTCTCTACTTGCTTTATGCTAACATTAACGTTAAGGCTCACACAAAATGGTTACGGCAAGTAGTTGCAGAAGCCCCTGAAAACTGTGACCTTATTGTTATTCGAAGTAACTATACTCCTAGTGTCGATGCGGTTCGTAACTTTAACCTTCAGGTATCTGCGCATCAGCCTACTGTCATCGAGGCCTATGGCTATTGCCCTGTTTGGATTGCTTTTCGACCTGGCGAAAAAATTCGTACTCAAAACTGGTGCATGGTAAAATCCAATAGCACCGTAGAGTATAGAGTTGCAAAATACTGATCATTTGTGAGTCCTCATCAAGTTCCATACACCCTGCATAAGAGAGTATGGAATTTTTTATTTTTTGTAAATTTTTGTATTGATTTTTACCAAATTTGGTAATATACTAATAGGTGGCTTAATTTAGAAAACACTTCTATTTTTTGGAGATTAAGCAAGAAAGGAATTGATTTATTATGATTAAAATAGCATTTTTTGATACTGAGGATTACGATAAGAAATTATTTGATGAGTATAACAAAACATACAATTATCAAATTACTTATTTCAAGTCAAGATTAAACGCAGAAACAGCACCACTTGCAAAAGGATATGATGTTGTTTGTATTTTCGTAAATGATAAGGCAGATAAGGAAACCTTAGATATTTTAAATGAATGTGGAGTTAAATTATTAGCTCTAAGATGTGCTGGATTCAACAATGTAGATTTAAAACATCTTGGTAACATTAGAGCCGTACGTGTTCCACAATACTCTCCATATGCTGTTGCAGAGCATGCTACCGCCCTATTACTAAATATCAACAGAAAAATATACAAATCTTATCAAAGAGTAAAAAAATACAACTTTGCACTTGAAGGACTTGTTGGCTTTGATTTACATGGTAAAACAGTCGGAGTTGTTGGAACTGGAAAAATTGGAAAAGTATTTATCCAAATAATGAAAGGATTTGGAACAAAGGTTATTGCATATGATTTATTCAAAGACGAAAAAGCAGCTGAAGAATTAGGATTCGAATACGTTAGCTTTGATGAATTATGTGAAAAATCTGATATAATATCACTTCACTGCCCTCTTACACCTGAAACAGAACATATAATCAATAAAAAATCTTTGGATAAGATGAAAGAAGGAGTTATAATAATCAACTGCAGTAGAGGTGGATTAATTAACACAGATGACTTAATAGCTGAATTATCAACTGGAAAAATTGGCGGTGTAGGATTAGATGTATACGAACATGAAGAAGATTACTTCTTAATGGATATGTCTGGTTCATATAAGAGAGATAAAAACTTATCACTATTAATCTCTATGCCAAACGTTATAATAACTGCACACCAAGCATTTTTCACATCTGAAGCATTAAACAAAATTGCAAGTGATACATGCCAAAATATTAAAGATATTTTTGAAACAGGAACTTGTCAAAACGAATTAAAAGGTGAATAAATTTTGACCAATGGATGGCTCCTTTTGTGGTCGAAAATAAATTTAAAAAACATTGCAAGAAAACAATTTTAAATTTTGAAAAATAAGGTCAAGCTCGCCTTTCGAGGAGCCATTCAGCGACGGCCAAGAGTGCTTACCGAAATTTTATTGTTTCTTGCAATTTACAATAATAATCGCTCAAAAAGGTGCGTCCCTATTGGGCGACTATTATTGTACCACTTTTTGTTTTTATTCCCGCTTTTGGTAATTGGTCAGTTATTGTTTCTTTTTCTTCACTTTTCTTAAATTCTAATTGTAGTCCAACATCTTCTAATGCCTTTTGGGCTTCTTTTTCTGTCATTCCAATTATGTTTGGAACTTCCACTTCTTGTTTTTCTTCTTCTTGTTCATTATCTTTTTTTATTTCTAAATATGGCAGTACCTCTCCTAGTACTTGTGAGCCTATTGGTGCTGCAACTCCTCCTCCTTGATGTCCGCCTTCCCCAGTTGGATTGTACAAGGTTATTAATATGCACACTTCTGGGTCTGATATTGGAGCCGTTCCGATGAATGATGTTACGTATTTTCCTGTATTTACACCATCTTCTGATGTTCCTGTTTTTCCGCCTATACTGTATCCTTTTACTTGAGCATTTTTCCCGGTTCCTTCTGCAACAACGCTTTCCATCATACTAAGCATTTTTTTAGACGTTTCCTCTGATATTACTCTGTCTTTTTTCTCTACTTCTACGTTTGTTACTTCTCCTGTTTTGCTGTCTATTATTTGTTTTACGACTCTTGGTTTTATATATGTGCCTCCATTCGCTATTGTAGAAACCATTGTTATCATTTGTATTGGTGTAACCTCAAATCTTTGACCAAATGCAATTGTTCCCAGCTCTACTGGTCCAACCTTTTTTTCAGCCAAGAATATTCCTGTTGCTTCTCCCGGCAAATCTATTCCAGTTTTGCTTAAGAATCCATACTTTCTTAGATATTCATAATATTTAGCAACTCCTATTTTCTCTCCTAGCCCTATAAATACTGGATTACACGAATTCATAAGTGCTTGCCTTAAACTCTCAGGTCCATGTGGCCTATAATACCTCCAGCATTTCATCTTAGTTCCAGCCACATCAATATAGCCAACACAACAAAACTCGCCTTCTTTATCCGTTGTTTGAACTATCCCTTCTTGTAGTGCAGTTGATGCAGTTACTAGTTTAAATGTTGAACCTGGCTCATATGTATCCGAAATCGCCTTATTTCTCCACATTGCCTGAAGAGCATTTGAACGTTCAGTTGCGGTCATAGAATTCCAATTAGCTTTTTGTTCTTCATTATTTATAGTATACGGATCATTCAAATTAAAATCTGGGTAACTTGCAATTGCAAGAATATCCCCATTTTTAGGGTTCATTACACATATATTTCCACCATCTGTACACACATTATCTATACAAGCTTCTTTCAAATATTTTTCTGCAATTCCTTGAATCGTCGCATCAATAGTAAGTACTAAATCATTTCCGTCTTTCGCAGGCTCATAATTTTCAGACACATCACTAATATCAAGTCCTTTTGCATCTGTCATCTTTAAAATCTTGCCATTTTCTCCATTTAAAACATCATCATATCTTGCCTCTATCCCCGCTAGCCCTTGATTGTCACTACCACAAAATCCTATTATTTGCGAAGCTAAATTATTAAAAGGATAAAATCTTTTAGTATCTTCATCAATATTAATTCCAGATGTAATATTCTCATTCTTCATCCATACACGAAGCTCATTGCTTTTATCTTTATCAACTTTTTTTGCAATCGTCTCTATCGCAGTTTTCTTATTTACCTTTTTTAAAACCTTTTCATAATCTAATTCAAACAATTCGGCAAATTTTCTAGCAACTTTCTCCTTATTTTCTTTAGATATGTTTACAGGATTTATAGTAATTGTTTCAACACTACTGCTAGTTGCTAGTACTGTCTTACCAGTTGCATCATAAATAGTTCCTCTCTTTGGATTAATCTTTCTATCCAACGTTTGTTGTAAATATGCCATCTGCTGCAAACTATCTCCATTATGAAATTGAATCCATGCAACCCTTATTATTAAAGCCAGAAAAACGGTAGTAACAATCAAAAGAGCTATTCTAATTCGCTTCTTTCTAGAAATTTCACCAGTCTTTTCTAGTTGATATTTCTTCATCTTAGATGCTCTTTTTAACCTTTTCTCTGCTTTATTCTTATTTTTATTCTTTCTATGTAATAAATTTTTATTTAATTTCTCATCTCTACTACTATTCTGTTCTTGCTTTTTTAATTTCTTAATATTCAAAAAATCCCTTAACATACAAATCACCTAATTATATGTATTCGAATTTCTATTGAATATTCCCTAACAAAAAAGATAATACCTATTTTCTCAAATAAGTATTATCTATTTAATAATCTGTGTTAATTTTTTTATTAATTTTTCGAACCAAGAAGAATTATCATTTAATATTACTTCTTCTGATGCAGGTTCTACATAGTCTTTTTTCTGTAAGTCTAGATAAATTTTGTTGCTATTATCTAGTTTTTGCATTCCCAATTTATCTTGTGCAGCCTTTTCGATAGAACTTAAATTTAAGCTATTTTCTATGCTTACTTTTAATTGCTCATTTTCTTTTTGTACCGCACTTACTTTTGATTTTATGTTTTCTTTTGAATTGTATTCTTCATTTATTAGTGAGTATCTATAACTTATGGTAAATAGCATAACAAAAGCAAGACCAATATAAACTACTGGCTTATAATTGTACTTATTCTTTTGCTGTTTGCTAGGTTTCTTTGTGTTTTGTGGCTTTACATTTGTTTTTTTCTTAGCTTTTTTTGTTGGTACATATTCAGGCTGTAATTTTTTTGGGCTAGTCTCATACTGATACCCAAAGCCTCCATAGTTTGCCATAAGTTATTCCTCACCTCTTTTCTTCTTTAGGTTTATTTTTTCTCGTGTCTTTCAAATATTCTAAGCTTAGCACTCTTCGACCTCGAGTTTTCTTCTTTTTCTTGCTCTGTTGCCTCTATTGGCTTTTTGTTAATTATTTTGCCATAAGATTTATAATTGCAAACGCAATATGGCAATTCTTTTGGACATGTACAATGTCCTTGAGCTTCTATATACGCATTTTTAACTGCTCTATCTTCTAATGAATGAAATGTTATAATGCATAGTCTTCCATTTTCTTTTAAACATTCAATAGAATTTAAAACAGTATCATACAATGGTTTTATTTCATTATTTACTTCTATTCTAATTGCTTGAAATGTTCTCTTTGCAGGGTGTCCGTCTTTTTGTTTAGATTTTGGTATAGATTCTTCTATTATTTTTACAAGTTCATCTGTTGTTTCTATAACTTTTTCAGCTCTATATTTACAGATATTTCTTGCAATATTTCTAGAAAATTTTTCTTCCCCATACTCAAAAATAATATTGGCAAGTTTTTCTTCGTCATAATTATTAACAACATATTTTGCTGTTAATGACTGCGTTTGATCCATTCTCATATCTAGTTCAGTGCTTCCTAAATAACTGAATCCTCTATTACGCTCGTCTAATTGATATGACGAGACTCCCAAATCCAACAAAATTCCATCAACTTTGTCTATATTCAATTCTTCTAAGATTTCTTTTATTTCATCATGATTACCATGAACATATTTTACATTTGAAAATTCTTTTAAATTTTCTTTTGCAGCTTTTAAAGCTTCCTCATCACGGTCAATGCCAATTAACATTCCCTTTTTAGACAACCTTTTAGCAATTTCTTTGCTGTGTCCGGCTCCTCCAAGAGTTCCATCAACATATATTCCGTCTGGATTTATATTAAGTCCTTCAATACATTCATTTAGCATTACTGGGGTATGTTTAAATTCCAAGTTTCTATCCTCTACTTTTTAAAATTTTATATAGCACAATCAGTTGGTATTATTCATACCAACTGGCAAGTGCTATCTTATTATCCTTTTCATTAGTATTTTGGACTTCATTTGTTCACTCCATCATTCGTAATTTTAATTATCTTTAGTGGTAATTTATAGCCATCTTTAGTTTCTACTAAATTTAGCTTTGGTAATTTAAAATATTTAATCTTTTGAATTTGATTTCATCTAGTGTTTTCTTTTGGTGTAGGTTAGTTTTCTTTAGTTGGATACATTTTTTTAGTTGAAAATATTTTTTCTTTTGTTCACATTTGGCTTTAGTATTTTAATGTTTTATCATTTGTTTATAATTTTCTCTTTTGTTTAAGACTATATAAACTTATAAAAGTTATATACCTAAATCTTCCATGTTTTGTTCTATTTCTTCAATAGAAAGATTTTCTTCACTATTATGTTCTTCCCATTTTGCCTTGTCCCAGATTTCTATTCTGGTACCAGCTCCGATTATTGTTACATCCTTGTCTAATTTTGCAACTTCACGAAGCTTTCCTGCTATTAAAAATCTTCCTTGTTTGTCTAATTCACATTCTGTAGCCCCTGATAAAAAGAATCTTACAAAGTTTCTAGCGTTTTTGTTGGTGATTGGTAGTGCTTTTAATTTATCTTCGAATTTTTCCCATTCAGACATAGAAAATCCAAACAAACAACCATCTAAACCTGTTGTTAGTATAAATTTTTCTCCCATGTCCTCTCTTAACTTGGCTGGCATTATTAATCTGCCCTTCGCGTCAAGAGAGTGTTCGTATTCTCCAATTAACACTTTTACTCACCTCGCTAACACTTTTTCACCACTTTGTACCACTTTCTACCACTTCAATTAAATTGTAATACAAGAAATTTAAAAAATCAATACTTTTTTCAAAAATTTTTTCAAAATTTTGTTAATTCTATAATAAATTTTCTTCATAATACAAATAAAAAATTAATTTACGTTTTTTTATCACATTAACGAGTTAATTTCTACTAATATTTTTTACATTTTTCACAATATTGTTTCAGCTTTTTTTATATCTAGTTTTCCTTCTGTTAAAACTTTTTGTGCCACAGATATAAAATTACATTCCGTATCTGTTAAATATATTTCTGTTTTTCCTGTTTTAGAACCACTCAATAAATTTTCTCCTAAAAGATTTTGAAGCTGATTTGCAATTACAGTTCCAGTGTTTATAACTTCGGCATCTGTTCTCAATTCATTCTTAAATAGCTCTGCAAATAACGGATAGTGCGTGCATCCAAGTACTAAGGCGTCTACATCATGTAAATTTTTCATATACTCATGTACAGTCAATTTTGCTATTTCGTTATCAATCCATCCCTCTTCTGCCATAGGTGCTAACAACGGGCACGGATTGCTCAAAATTTCTAAATTATTATTGTAATTCAAAATAGATTTTTCCCAAACATTGCTCCTAATCGTTCCCGCTGTTGCAACAACACCAACTTTATGAATATTCTTATTCTTCGATATGTATTTTGCTGTTGGCTCTATAATTCCAATAATCGGAATATCATATAATTCCTTTACAGCATCTAAAGCCTGACTCGTGGCTGTGCCACAAGCTATAACTACTGCTTTCACATTTTTTGAAATTAAAAAATTTATTCCATTTTTAGTTAAATTTATAATGCTTTCTTTAGATTTACTTCCATACGGGAAACTTTTCGTATCTCCCAGATACACAATATTTTCATTTGGAAATTTCTTTCGTATTTCTTTATAAACAGTTAGTCCTCCTACTCCAGAGTCAAACATTCCAATCGGTCTATTATCCATATTTATCTTATTCCTTCCATATTCAAGTCAAATTTGAAAATAATTAAATTTTGACAATGAAAACTGACTTAGTCAAAATTGTAATTATTCTTCAACCTTAACAGATTATATGGCAAAACCATAACTAATGCAACAGTAACAAAAATATTACCATTACATAATATATATAAAGCAATAATTGCTAATTAAATGAAAGGAAGAATAAATTATGGAGTATGATAAGAATATTTGCCCAGTTGTTAATGTTGACGGAGTAATAGAAAGAGGAAAACAATATGACCTTGATATAACTTTGCCAGAAGATAATAGAAATGTTATTTATGGTATAGTTAGAGATTGCTACAAAGATCCTGTAAAAGACGCTGTTGTAAAACTTATAGAAGTTGAGTGTAAAATGGGAAAAGACATTAGAAAACCTGTTTCTCACACATTTACTGATGACAATGGAGAATTCGTATTCGGACCACTATGTGCTAATAGACTTTATGAAGTTGAAATTTGGGTTAACAACGTAAAACACGCAAAAATATGTACTGAATGCCACCGTCAGGGTGAATGCTTAAAAGGTGTTGACATGGATTGCAAGAAAGACGACTGGAAACCAGGAAAGCCAGGAAAACCTTGCGATGAAAAGCCATGTTGCAATAGAGATTCAGAAGCATCATCAGAACAATAATCTTGCAGAAAACTAAGGCTAAATATTAAAAATATACAGCCTTTTGATTAGACAAAAAGATAGAAGGAATGGATTTTTCCGCTCCTTCTATGATTTTAATTTAATTCCTCTTTTATATATTTTAACCTTTGTTTTGTATCTTGACGAGAATGAATTACAGCTAAAATATGAATATTCTCATCATTTATAGAATAATAAATTTTATGTTCTCTATAAATTAATTGTCTTATTATTGTTCCTTGTACATATGTATATACTTTTCCTAATCTTGGATTTAGCTTCAAATCATCTACATATTCTACTAGGCTTTTTAGATATTCCTTAAAATTTGTTTTCTTAGTATTATTTTTATAATTTTCTAAATCCGTCACTGCTGGAGTCGTCCATATAATTACCATGCTTTCATCTCCTCTAGTAATTCTTCTGTAGATAATCCTTTTTCTTCTTTAACTGCATTCAGCCCTTTTTCAATTTTAATCCTTGTATAAATTGCTTCAATAATATCATCAAATGTTGCTGTATCTGGAAGTGAATTTGTTACTTCCATTACTAATTCCTTAATCATTTTTATCCCTCCCTAAATAGTTCATAAAAAATTATATTTTCTCTTTTTTCTATTAATATTATACTATGCCTAAATATAAATGTAAACTTTTCTTAATATTTTTTATAACATTACAGCAATTTTTAGTATAGAGAAAAATAGAAGGAATGGATTTTCCGCTCCTTCTATGATTTTTATATTTAAACTAACCCCATTTTTCTTGCAAATTGTTTTCCTTTTTTCATCATTTTCTTTGTGTCACTTTTTGATATCCAGTCTGTACAAAACATTGTTACACCTACTGTAACCATACTGCCAACTAACATTCCTTCAATAAATTTCATGTAATTACCTCCTTTTTAGTTTAGTATTGTCTTTTTTTACCTTTTATATACAGTTTAAAATAGGAATATATTTCATATGCACTTATAAATAATAGGAATACTCCAAAAAGTTTTCGCAGTTTTGTAACTGGCATATCCCTTGATACTACTGCTCCACAAACAGCTCCTATTACTCCAAATACTACAAAAAAAATTGCATTCTTAAAATTGATTAATTTCCTTTTTGTATTAAGAATTATACAGACTAATGCAGATGGAATAAAGAACAACAAGTTTGTTGCCTGTGCTATGTGTTGTTCTAAATTTAAAAATAGTGTTAAAAATAAGATTAATACAGAGCCTCCACCCATTCCTAAACCAGTAAATATACCTGCTAAAGTTCCGATAATCATTTCTAACATTTCATGCCTTCCACCTTTCTATAGTCCTTTAGAAAAACACTATCTTTATACCAGAATAAATTAGAAATAAAATAAAAATTAATTTTAAATATTTTCCTTTTAATATAGCCAATAATTTTGATCCTATAAAACTACCGATAATTCCACCAATACAGCACAGTATTCCAGTTTTCCAATTTATATAGTTACCTGTTCCATAAAATATTGCTGTAACAAGCACCATTGGTAATATACAAAATATAGCCGTGGCTCTTGCTTCTTTTTCTGAAGAATTGAAAAAATGAATATATGCTGGAATCAATAAAAGTCCTCCACCAGACGCAAACATTCCACTAATAAACCCTACAATTAAACCCACTAATATTTTTTTCCACATAAAAAATCCTTTTTAGTATTATTAGTAAAAATACTATATTTATTCATTGTATATATAATTGATAAAAAAATAACAGTCTAATATTTGTTATCAAATATAATCCCGCCTCAAATGTCTATATTTAATATAGCATTTTTAATACAATAAATGAATTTTTAAAAAAATATTTTATATAACCTGTTTTTTTAATGTAAAAGACTTGTTTTTTTAATAATTTTATGATATCATATTTAATAGTCGATTTTAGTAAATCAATAGGAGGTGCAATAGTTATGGCAAAATGTGCAATTTGTGAAAAAGCAGTATCACACGGAAATAAAATTAGTATAGCACGTTCTCATGTTAGTAGAAGAGCTTCTAGAACATGGAAACCAAATCTAAGAAGCGTTAAAGCTGTTGTAGATGGAGAAACAAAAACAATTCAAGTATGTTCAAAATGTCTACGTTCTGGAAAAGTAAACAGAGCATAATTAAAAATCGTCGTTCCATTTAGTTGGTCCTGACGATTATTGTTATTTTGAATAAACGAAATAAATTATTATACAGAAATAAAATGATGTATTTAATAGGGCTACTTTTTAGTAGTCTTGTTTTTACATCATTTTATTTTTTCATATGTATTATTCTTCTTTCAATCCGAATATTAATTTAACAAAGCCTCTTAAAAATTTTGGCACCTTTTTTACCACAATTTTCATATTTAATCACACTCCTCCCTACAAGGTACAAATCTGGTTTAAAAAAATTAAATTTTGGCAAAATTTAAAAGGCACTGGAACATACTTTGTGTATGTTGTTATAAATGTAATTTAACGAAACCAAAATGTAATTATTTCTCAACCTAAACTACTATTTTGCTACTTTTGGCAGAATAACCACGCAACACCTAATACAAACAATGCGCAACCTATTATAAATAGCCATCCTGTAATTGGAAGTAATAACACAAGCAATATTCCCGAGCCTACTCCAATAAGGCAAACTCCTATAGTCTTTTTTAATGCTTCAAACATATATTACCTCCTTTTTTATATAATATTATTTGTTTTACATAAACGTGCTTCTATTTATTTATTTTGAAAAATATTGTATAATTGAGCTGAGCTTTAAATGAAATTATTTATTGTACATTTACTGTACTAAGATTAGAGCTTTATTTTGGAAAAATTATATAAGTTTCTAATTATTTTTCCTTGAAATCAAAATACGAAAGGACCCTTTATGACAAAACAAAATGCAATTAAGATTATAGAAATTTTAAAAGAATTATATCCAGACGCCAAGTGTAGTCTAGATTTTAATACCCCATTTGAAATGTTGGTGGCTGTTTGTTTATCTGCCCAATGTACTGATGAACGAGTAAATAAGACAACTCCAACTATATTTGCAAAATATGATACTCCGCAAGACTTTGCTAATGCTGATATTCATGAATTAGAAGAACTTGTTCACCCATGTGGCTTTTATAAGAATAAGGCTAAAAATTTGAAATTAGCCGGCGAAAAAATCATGAAAGATTTTAATGGTGTTGTTCCACAGACTATGGAAGAACTTATGACTATCCCCGGTGTTGGAAGAAAAAGTGCCAATGTTATAATGTTGGAGGCTTTTAATATGCCACAAGGAATTGCAGTAGATACACACTGCAAACGTATTGCAAATAGACTCGGATTCTCAAAAGAAACTGAGCCATCAAAAATTGAACAAGATTTATTAAAAGTAATTCCAAAAGAATATTACAAAGATGTTAATCATATTTTTATTTGGCATGGAAGAAATTTATGTACTTCTCAGAATCCAAAATGTGATAAATGCCCATTAAAGAATTATTGTAAATTTCATTGACATTTAGCCATTTTAATTATATAGTGTTTTTATAAATTACATATAGAAAGGGGAAATTTTATGAAATTTTCAAAGAAATTAAAATCAATTTTATTTTTTGCTTTAGTTTTAGTTGTGTTACTTTCATCTGTTGTCTTTGCAGATAGTGAAACGCCAATTACAAAAGCAAATAACGAAGCAGGAATTATGCTAGTTGACGAAAATTTAGAAGCTACTTCAAACGCTGTTTCTAAAACATTGTATTTAGCAAATTCTTCTGTTACAATCGACTATCCTGTTGAAGGAAATGTTTTTGTAATGGCTCAAGATCTTACTATTAGTGGTAATATTTCTGGAAATGTTTTTGCACTTGCACAAAACTTAAAAATAGAAACTACTGGTTCTATTAAATCAACTTTATTTGTTTGTGCAGAAAACGTTACAATTGATGGTACAGTATCTGATGTATTCTCTATATCTAGCAATTTAACTATTAATAAAGGTGCTAGAATTATGCAAGACATCTCAGCTGGTGGTAGTACATTAAAACTTGGCGGAACTATCGGAAGAAATGCAAACTTTGGATTTGATGAAATATATGTATCTGATTCTGCAATGATTTTAGGAGATTTATCTTATTCTTCAAGAGTTGCTGCAATTTCAGAAGACATTGTGTCTGGTACAACATCATTTAAACCAATAGAGGAAGTTAAAATTGAGCCAAAAGATATTATTAGAGAAAAATTAAATGCTTTATACACTTTATTAGTAGTTTCTTTAGTTATAGTTTTAATTGTTGTATATGCAATGCCAAAATTTGCAGATAAAGAGCAAAAAATTGTTGAAAACAAATTAGCAGCTACATTTGGATATGGTGCTTTAGCACTAATTCTAGTCCCATTTGTATGCTTACTACTATTCTGCACAATATTAGGAATACTACCTTCTATCGTGCTATTGCTTGTTTACTTGTTTATAATTATGCAAGTTGCAACACCACTAGTCGCAATTGCTATGGCTAAAATAATTTGTCAAAAAATTAACAAAAACACAAATGTATTTAATCTATTATTTGGCATGTTGTTAGTTTTAGCAATTTGGGTATTAGAGCTAATTCCTGTTTTTGGAAGCATTGTTTCATTGCTAACAGCTATGTTAGGACTTGGAATTATTGTATATGCAGTTTTTCATTCGACTATAGAGCCTAAAAAAGATTCAAAAAAAGGTGATAAAATTGTAGCAGAAGCAAGTGCAATTATAGAAACAAATGGAAAAGATGAAGAAAATAAATAAAAATTCACTTGTATATCTAGTGTTTTTTGTATTTATAAAACCACAAGATTATTGTACTGAACTCAAAAAGCTGGTCAGTATAATAGATTGTAATCGCTCAATAAAACGTCGTAAAATAACCCCAGATTTTTAAGTTTTGCTTAAATTTCTGGGGTATTATTTTTATTCCAAATTTAGTTCTGTATATTCTTCTTCATAATTTCTTATTTCGTCTTGCAATTCTTCTGACCATGGCAAATATTTTTCTATGTCTGTGTCTTTTTGTTCTCCTTCTAATTGTGGCAATATTTCTAATAAATAATTTATATATTTATAAATATTCAATTTATTCAATTTTGCCGTTTCTATAAAACTATAATATACTGTATTTGCTTCTGCTCCAGCAGTTGTATCTGCAAATAGCCAATTTTTTCTGTGTACTGCAAATGGTCGAATTGCTCTTTCACATTTTGAATTTGTTAATGGTATTCTTCCATCATTTAAAAATTCTCTTAATTCTTTGTCTTGGCTTATTGCATATGTTACTGCTTCTTTTAACTTTTTATTTACTATTGTTTTTTGGTTCAACAAATAAACCTTTTCATAGAATTTTTCTAGAACTGGCGTCATTTTTTCTTGTATATATAATAGTGCTCCCATATAATATTTTTGATATATTACTTCCGTTGCAAGTGATGGTGATACAAATGAATGTGAAAGTACTGAATTTGGTACTTTTATCTTTATTATTGTTGTTTTTTTCTGTTCCCTCTGTACCACATTTTTCACATTTATATATGTATCTTACATAATTTTTTAACACTAATTTGGCTGGAATATATTCAACTTCTTGTCTTACTACTTCTTTGCCTATTTGCTTTATGTGAGATCCACATTCTGGACAATTTACTTTTTCATCTTCTATTGTATGAATCTTTATTTTCAATTGTCGTATTCTTTTCCGTTATTTCTTTCTTCAAGTTTTCGATTTCGGCTATTATTTCTGCGTATGTTTTTGTTTCCATTTTTGTTCCTTTTTCTATTGCAAAACATAAACGCTACATTGTTGTATGGGTTTAAATTAAATTTTTTCCTTACCTCTGCACATAATGATGTTATCTGCTTTCTAAAGTCCGTTACTCCATATGCAATATATATTGTTGATACTTCACTCAATAACTTTTGTATCATTTATCAACACCTCAATTACACTTCTTAACAAATTTTTATCATATCCATCTTGAAGTTCTATTCTTATTTTGTCACTCATAAATATTGTTGGCTTTACCACTCGTGGTGTTTGGCTCTTATCTAAATTTTTCATATCTATCATTCCATATGTCAATCTATTGTCGTTATTAACCCAAGCTCTAAATGTCGCTTCTGGTATATCATTTTCTCTTGAAAATTCTGTTTTGCTTTTTCCGCTTGCCTGATATCGGGCTAAATATTCTGCTTTTTCTTCATCACTGTAAACTCTCGCCATAAAAAAATTCCTCCTCATATTTTATAGATCTTATCCTACTATAAAATATGGGAAAGAACAATACGCCGTTTTATTGAGCTCTTACTGCATAATCAAAATTTCTTTTGATTTTACACACTTAAATTTACACTTTCTAGAGCTCCTTTAAGAATAAAGTAGCACGGAACCCGCCGCCAATGTAGGCACGGCCTGAATTAAGGTCCCAACGGTAGCCTGCTGGAAAGTTGTCGTAGTCGTAGTAATAACCACCACGAAGCACAACCGTCTCGGAAGTACCTGGGTTTAACTCAGTAGTAAAT
>OGFG01001425.1_pt1 | contig 23870 bp, 15 predicted proteins | sample 1570761 | NCBI WGS metagenome assembly OGFG01 (sample SAMEA2581938, study PRJEB24529) | metagenome | biome: Human gut stool | place: China | collected 2011 | reverse complement strand
CCTGTCTGCCGGAGCATCTGCTCCCGGCAAAGGTCACCCGCGTGTTCCGCGGCTGTACCTATCATATCACGATAGAGCATACAGGAAAAAGCGTTTTCATTCCTCACAAGGTAGACCGGAAAGAATATAGCGTCAGCATTTAACGGAAAAGGAGTATGTTTATGAAAAAGATCCGCGCAATCGTATGCAACCATATGGACCTGACGTGGCGCAGGCCGTTTGACCGGGACATGGAATTTCACGGACAGAACTTTGTGTCCTATGCAAAGCTGGAAGAATACTATATCCTGGACAATCTGGAGCTTGCGCGTGAATACCCAGATTACAAATTTACGATTGAATCCGTTGAGGTCGTGCGCAAGTTTTTGGAACGGAATCCGATGTATGAAGCGGAACTGAAGCAGCTTTATGCAGAGGGGCGTATCCATACACTGTTCACCGGCAACAACATTGTGGACTCCAATCTATCCTCCGGTGAGAGCATCATCCGAAATTTCCTCTATGGAAAGCGTTGGATGAAGCAGCACATGAATCAGGAATCCGGCATTTGTATGCGGACGGATGCCTTTGGCAATTCGGCACAGCTTCCGCAGATTGTGCGCGGATTTGGCTGCAAGTATATCGGAAGAATCTGCTACAGCACCTGTGATGGAAACTACTGGCGCGGCTTGGACGGTTCGACAGTTGTGACAAAGCCGTTCCAAATTGTATTTGAAAGTGGCGGCTATTATAAATACCGGCCTTGCCCCAAGTGCAAAGGTTACGGCTGCAAGGCGTGCAGATATCGTGGGATCGACGAGGTGTACATCCAAAGGCAGATCATCCCGATGAGCCGAATGGACACGGGCAAGGTCACCGGCGATCCGCTGGAGTATATTCTCTGCGGCGGCGAAGAACTGATGCCGCGGCGCGATATTCTTACCTTCCGGGAAGAACATAAGGATGACCTTGAAGTCGTGTTTTCTTCCTACGAAGATCTTTACAGAGAGATCGACCTGTCGCGGGTGGATAATCCGCCGGAGGAAGAGGTCGCGTCCAGCGTCGAGATGAACACCAATAACACGGGTACATATGCGACAAGGATCCGCATGAAGCAGCGGCTCCGGAATTGTGAAAGTGCGCTGTTTACGGCGGAAAATCTGGAAAGCCAATATGCGCTTGCAACCGGGAAGGCGCATACGGAGAAATTGGAAGCAATTTGGCGGCAGGTCAATTTCACCATGTTCCATGATGCGGTTCCTGCAACTCATGTAGATGCAGCCTATGCGGAACTGATGGATACCTTTGACTGGATCGAAGAAGAAGTTCACGCTCTGAATGATGAGAATAAACAGCTTTTCATTCAGCCGAAGGAACAGGTGCTGACAGTTTATAATCCATCTGCAGATGCCGTCGAGCGGGAGCTTTTGCTGGATGGAGATGATTGGACGGCAGACGAAGAAAAGCTGATTTGGGCAAACGGGCATTATCTGGTGAAGCTTGCAGCGTATGAGGCACTGGAACTGCACCGTGCGCAGAAGAGGCGGGATGTCGAAACACAGAAATTGGGCCGCCAGATATTGAGCGAAGGCACTTCGATCCTGACAGACGTGGAGATCAAAACGCAGGCCGTGGAGGAATTGAATAACGCCGTGATCGAAAACGAACGTTATCGTATTACGGCAGGACTGCACGGCATCCGAGAGATTTTTGACAAAAAACTTGGATATGCGATTGCAAAGGAAGAGGAGTATTGCCCGTTCGGATTCCTGTTGGAGCACGATGACGGTTCTCCTTGGGCGACAATGAGCTCCGACCTGCGCAGAACGTCGCTGAAGAAAGATACGATTCTGGAAGCAATCGAGCACGGCGAAGGCTATGAGCGGCTGAAATTCAAAATTGCGCTTCCTGACAGAGTGATTGCCTATTCTGTGACAGGCGTGGATATTTCCTATGATGTGACGCTCTATCACGATTCCGACAAGATTTATATGAACTGCCGCGTGTTCTGGGATACAATCAATCATCGCCTGCGGATTGCAATGCCGCTGACGATCACGGGGCAGGATGTCTATGAAATTCCCTATGGCTGGCTGGAGCGGAAGGAATACGGTCTGACGCGCTTCCGCGAAGGCAGCGAGAATTGGGCGGGCTCTATCAACGACTATCCGGCAATGAACTGGGCTGGCGTTCAGGCAGGGCAGTGCGGTGTATTTCTCTTTAATCAGGGAACGCCGTCTCATTACATCACGAGTAATCAGAACGGTGGACGGACGATTTTCGTTACACCGCTCAGAAGCCCCAACAATGCGACCTATCTCCACGATCCCGCAGCATACAGCATGACGGATTGGGACGGTATGCGGGACGCAGGAATACATGAATTTTCCTATTTGCTTGAATCTTTTGCTGGAAACAGAACACAAAAGTATGCGGTGCTTGCAGGAGCGGGCTTTGCGGCGACTCCGCTGGTAACAGAAGGAGAATTCCAGCCGCTCGAACTGCCGGTATTGACTGGCGACAGTGCAAGGATATCTTCGATCAAGTGCGCTGAGGACGACGATGCGCTGATCGTGCGTATGGTAGAGATCAACGGAGAAAAGACGCAGATTTCCATGCGCGTGCCAGATTGGGCTGCGTCTGCGGAACGGACAGACCTGAACGAGCATACGACCAATGGTTTGGAAATTGTGAACGGAATGATCCAGCTCCAGTTCCATCCGTTTGAAATCAAAACAGTCAAGCTGAAAATCAAACGATAAGGAGAAAGCAAAATGAAGAATCGGTGGAGAATTGACGGCGAAGCCATTGTTTGGGACGTGACCGACAAAAGTGAGAATATTGACGACATTGAGATGCCCGGCCTTGGTGCGTCTGTCGTTTATCAATACGGAATCGGCGCGGATGGCACAGCGTTTTATAACCGGCACTGCATCTGGCCGACGCTTCGGACAAAGCCGAACGATACGCACGCTTCCTTCCAATGGGATGTGACAGAGGACGATTATCCGAAGCTGCTGCTGAACGGCCTGCCGGTCAGACAGACACCGAAGCAATTCGTTGTGAACGGCATTGTAAAGTCCGAACTGTGCAGCGCGGACGGTCAGCTTGAAATTCAGCGCACGGTGTTTCCGTCTGTTGACGAGATGAACATTTACGAGATCATCAAGGTGACCAACGTGTCGGAGCACAAAGCCGAACTGTCTATTCAGGGCGAAAAGGAACATGTCGTTACCTATACCGCAGTCCGCAGCACCGTCCATGCGGAAAAGGAAAAACCGCTTCCGCCTGCCTGCGTTGGAACGAAGGGCTGCTACATTGTGAAGGTTTTCTGCGATAAGACCGGCGAATTTACGCTCGAAAAAGGACAGTCGTTCTGCTATACCCTGACATCCTCTGCGCAGATCGCAAATAAGAGTTATACACTGAAGGATCCGTTTGATGAACTGATCCGCCGCAAGCAGCGCGTCAAGGATATCTGCGCGGATACTGTGCTGGATACCGGTGACGAGATCGTCGATACCATGTTCCGCTTCTGCAAGTTCCGCACCGGCGAGGGTGTGATCGGTACGAAAAACGGCCTGTTCCACAGTCCGGGCGGCTGCCGGTTCTACGCATCGTCGTTCTGCAATGATCAGATGGAGTATGCGACGACGTGGTTCAGCTATGTCCATGACCCAATCGCGGAGCAGAGCGTCATGGATATGGCAAGTCAGTTTGAAGGCTTCCTGTATGGCGATAACGGCATTCCGTCCAGCGTGATCTGCGAGGGTATGGACTACTGGAAGCTGGACCGCGGCGACGAGGCAATGTATGCTTACGGCCTGAGTCATTATCTGCTGGCGAAGGGCAGTCCGACGCTGATGAAGCGCTTCTATCACGCTGCGGAATACTGCCTGGACTTCTGCCTGCGCCGCAAAATGGAAGATGGCATTATTGAGAGCGCCTATGACGAGTTGGAAAACCGCTTCCCCAGCGGAATTGCAAATCTGTCAACGTCTTCTCTGACCTATGCAGCCCTGAAGAACATGAAGTATCTTGCGAAGAAAATGGGCGATACGCAGAAGTCTGCCTATTATGCCGAGGAAGAAGCAGCGCTGCGCAGCAGTATCAACCGTTATTTTGCAGCAAACATGCGAGGCTTTGAAACCTATCAATATTACGACGGAAATGACAAGCTGCGTGCATGGATCTGCATTCCGCTCGTATTCGGTATCGACGAGCGCAAAGAGGGGACAAGGCAGGCACTCCTTTCCGACTACCTCTATAACGGATACGCTTTCTATACACAGGAAGGAAATATCACGATCTGGGATCGTTCCACGCTGTATTCCATCCGTGGGCTGTTCAAGGTCGGATATGCGGACGACGCGCTTCGCTGCCTGCGTGCTTACAGCGAAGAACGCCTGCTGCGCGAGCGCACGCCGTATGCGGTAGAAGCAATCCGTGACGAGGACGGACGCGGATGGGCCGGTGAAAGCAAGAAGAGCCATCTGAGCGCGGAAAGCTGTGTTTTGTGCCTCGCCGTGACAGATGGTCTGTTTGGAATCGAGGGAACGGGGCTTCGCAGCTTCCGCTTCTACCCGCAGCTTCCGGCTGCACTTGACCATGCCTATCTGAAGAATGTTCATGCCTTTGGAGAAATTTTCGATATCCGGGTGGAGCAAAATGGGTATCAGGTGCTCGTAGATGGACGGGTCGTGGCTGTTGGCCCGCTGAATGAAACGGCTGAAATCAGCTTCGATTAAGGAGGACAAACCGTGTACCGATATACTTATCTCGGCTATGCCTGCGGAAAGAATGTCAGCGTCGCGGAAAGCGAACAGGTATATTTTTCGCTGGTGGGCAGTTTCGACCAAATGACGTTCATTTATCTGGAAACGCCGGTTCGGGATCTCGACCCGGATACCGTTGTCAAGGGTGATTTTATTCCATTCCCGGATGGAAGACGTTTGGCCCGGATGGAGCAGATTTTTTATTGTGATGACTGGCACGACGATGCAGTCCTGACGATCCCCCGGAACGAACGCAAGCCTTACATGAAGATCATGCGCTTGAACCACGATGCTGGTGTGCTGGCTTATATCGGTCATCATTATGTGCTGCAGGAGGCCGGAAAGGTAACGTGGGATCGCTATTACAGCATCTATGAACTTGGGAATACACTGATTTCTGTTGGCAACGAGGAAACAATCGCAGTTCCGCACCGGCTGTCTGCATTCGCTGTGGATGTCAAATCGGTCATTGCGGCGACGCTTCCTGTGATCGAAGAAAACAAGATTCCCTATGCAGACGGAACGACTGGCTGGCGGGACATTTTAATGAGGTGAACAAAAATGAAATTTGAACGACAGACCCCTTACACCATTGTTGCAGAAGCAGGCTGCAAGGATCGGAACTGGATGCTTTCTGGGAAAGTTTGGGTTTCCCAAAAGAAAATTGACGAATCAAGATTTCAGACAGATCATCTGGACATTACCTGCGAACTGACACAGTCCGGCAAAACAATGCGGCAGGCAACGGTGGTCAGAAACAAAACAGATAAGCCTGTGACACTGGAACAGGTAAGCGCAGCATACGTCGCAGGCATCGGGCAGGACGGGCTGCGGCCGTGGTATGACGAGGAACGATTCCAAATTCATTGTTGCTTTGCCTGCTGGCATGGTGAAGGGCAGTGGCGCAGCGGAACGCTGTCGGAGTTTGGATTATACTGCACGACATTGCACAATCCGGCAAATGCAGTCAAACTATCCTCTATTGGAAATATGAGCACCTCCTCGTACTATCCGCTGCTTTATCTGGAGGATCGTGAATTAGGAAAAACGTGGTTCTTTGAAATCCTTACAAGCGGAAACTGGTACATGGAGCTTGGCGCAAATGAGGACGGCGGCCTTTATGTCGAGATGAACGGTGCATGGAATGGACACGACGGCTGGCGAAAGGTTTTGCAGCCGGGAGAGTCCTATACAGCGGTTCCTGCCATTTTCGGTACAGTAGACGGCGGCGTGGAAGATGCAATTCGGGAGCGGCTGCGGTATCATCGCGGCACGAGCTGGACGCCGGATATACTGCCGCCGGTTTGTTTCAACGATTATATGAACTGCCTGTGGGGAATGCCGACGCGGGAAAAGCTGCTGCCGCTTATTGATGCTGCAGCGAATGCCGGGTGTGAGGTATTCTGCATTGATGCTGGCTGGTGTGGGGATTCTCTCGGTCAGTGGCAGCCGGACGACGGAAAATTTGGTGCGGGCGGTTTGCAGGGAATTCTTGATACGATAGCGGCACGCGGCATGAGGCCCGGTCTTTGGTTGGAAATTGAGAGTATATCCGAAAGCAACCCGATTTCTGAAACCATGCGGGACGGTCTTTTGACACGATGCGGCACCTCACTTGGATGCCTCGGAAGATTCCAATTCGATTTCCGTCAGAAGAGCGTCCGCGATTATCTGGAGACTGTCTTTGAACGCCTCTATGCTATGGGCGTGCACTATATCAAAAATGACTTTAATCAGACCGCCGGTTTCGGCTGCGATGGCGCAGATTCTGCGTCTGAAGGCCTTCGGCAGACAACCGAGGCGTTTTATGGCTTCATTGACCATATCCGTGAAAAGTATCCTGATCTTCTGATTGAAAACTGCGGCAGCGGTGCAATGCGCACCGATCACGGCATCATGCCGCATTTTCATCTGTGCAGCACCAGCGATCAGGAGTTTTTCTGGAATAATCCATCTATTCTCTCTGGAACAATGGCCTGCATTGCACCGGAAAAGTGCGGGGCCTGGGCATACCCCTATCCGCAGTTATTTGACGGACGTATGCATCCCGCAGCGGAGTATTTTGACGAAGCAAAACGTACTCACTATGCAGACGGAGAGGAAACAGCCTTCAACATGGTCACGGCTATGCTTGGGGTGCTGTATCTCTCCGGCCATATCGAGCAGGCAGATGAAAAGAACCGCGCGCTGATCCAAGAGGCGGTTACGACCTATAAGCAGAACCGTGCTTTCCTAAAGCGGGCCTATCCGATTTACCCGTGCGGGTTCCGCCAGATATCAAAGAGCGGTATGTATGCTTTCGGCCTGTCTTACGGAGAACGGACGCTGCTGGCTGTCTGGAGAATCGGCAGTGAGGCGGATGCAATAACGGTTGATCTGCAAAAGTATCTGAAATCCGACGCACAGGCGGAGATTCTATATCCAAAGGAGCTGCCGACAAAGTATCAACTGTGCAACAGAAAGCTGACCGTTCGGTTGGATGCACCCTACAGTGCTCGTCTATTTGAACTGTTTTCTGCGGACTTGGGGGACAAACAATGATTGTGAAGGAAATACAGCTGCCGGAGTACGGTGTACTTGAAATGATCCTGCATTCTCCGAGCGAAGAACTGAATACTGCTTATGCAACAAAGCGGCCGGCAATGATTATATGTCCTGGCGGCGCATATGCTTTTTGCTCTGCGCGTGAAGCAGATCCTCCGGCAATCGCGTTTCTCAATATGGGGTTTCAGGTTTTCCTGCTCCGTTACCCGGTTGGAAAGATGGCGGGAGAAAAACGACCGCTTTTTGCGCTTGCGTCCGCGATAAAGCTGGTGCGCGAATATGCGGACGAATGGCAAACCGACCCGAACAGGATTGCCGTCATAGGTTTTTCAGCTGGCGGTCATCTCGCAGCAAGTCTTGGTGTGCATTGGAATGATCCACTGCTTGCGGAATATTGCCATGTTCAGGACAGCTGTATACTGCGCCCGGATGCGATGATCTTGGCTTACCCTGTTATTACGGCAGGACCATATGCACATCGGGAGAGTATTGAAACAGTCAGTCAGGGATGCAAAGAAAGCAACTACTGGTGTTTGGAGACGCAGGTAGATGAACAAACTCCGCCGACATTTGTATGGCATACCATGGATGACGGTTGTGTACCCGTTGAAAATAGCTTCCTGTTTGCCGAGAGCCTTCATAAGCACAGAGTTGCGTGCGAGTGCCATTTTTTCCAGAGCGGGCCGCATGGATTGTCTGTGGCGACAAATGAAGTGGCTTCGCCATCAAAGAATGTACATGAATGGATCCATTTGTGCCAGAATTGGCTGACATCAATTTTTGGAGAATTGGGTGGCTAATATGAAACGGTCAGAAATCAACAAAGCCTTAAAAGAACTTGAAGCCATGTGCGCACGCGAGCATTGCTACCTGCCGCCGTTCTGCAATTTTACGCCCGAAGAATGGAGGGCAAAAGGACACGAATACGACGAAGTCCGCGACTGTATGCTCGGCTGGGATATTACCGATTACGGCCTCGGCGACTTTGACAAGGTTGGTATGTCGCTCATCACGATCCGCAACGGCAACCGCAAAATGGCCGACAAGTATCCAAAGGTCTACGCCGAAAAGCTGCTGTACATGAAAGAGGGACAGTATTCCCCAAACCATTTCCACTGGTACAAGACGGAGGACATTATCAACCGCGGCGGCGGGAATATCCTGATTCGCGTCTACAACAGCCTGCCCGACGAGTCCATCGACCGCGAATCCGACGTGACCGTCCACTGTGACGGTCGGACATACACAGTTGCCGCCGGAACGCAAGTGCGGCTCACGCCGGGCGAGAGCATCCATATTCAGCAGTATATGTATCACGATTTCGAGGTCGAATCCGGCACAGGGCCTGTTCTGCTGGGCGAGGTCAGTCAGTGCAATGACGACAATACCGACAATCGTTTTAATCCACCGGTTGGACGCTTCCCGAAGATTGAGGAAGACGAAGCACCATATCGCCTGCTCTGCAATGAGTATCCAAAGATAGAAGATGGAGGAATTATGAAAATCACAGAAGAATGGGTAAATGTTTCCCATAGCATTGGCGCGCCGTTTGGCGGCATCGGGACTGGCTATGGCGTGCTCGGAAAGTTCGGCTTTGTGCTGCCGAATTTCAACTCAACGCCGTGTGTAGGAAAGTACGACCGCTTTTTTGAACTTCCCAATTATGACTATCTCGACCTGCACGGAAATGACTGCAAAAACTTCCTGCACCTGCATATCAAGGATGACAAGCGAGAATATGCGTTCCAGAGCGAAGCGCTCGATGATACCGCAATTCCAGCTGATACCCTTACCTCGTATTCCTTCCTGCCGTTTGCAGAGCATGTGGCGGAATATAACAAGGCGGGCTTCCGCGTCGGCATGCTGGCCTATTCTCCGCTGATCGCATACGACGTTTCGGAATCCTCGATTCCGGCACTGTGCATGGAAATCTGCATTACAAACCAGTCTGATCGTGAGATGGCCTTGGACCTTTCATTTGCGCTTTCTGAGCAGCATGCAGACGGTGGTATGAAGGTAGGTTTCGCAGATGGAGGTACAGTCTGCAAGGTGCAGTTGAAGCCTGGCGAGCGGGCAGAAGTCCTGGCGATTCTCGCGTGGTATTATCCAGAATTCCAGACACCGTCTGCTGTTATGACGGAGCTTTATCGCCGGTACTATACGCTCCGCTTTGACAGTGTGGATGCTGTCTGGCAGTATGCGCTGGAGCACCGGGAACAGTGGAAGCAGAGAATGCTTCGCTGGCAGGCGTCCTTTGAATGCCCGGCTGAATTCAAGCGCCTCTGGTTCTCCTCTCTCGCTTCCGTGATTACATCCACCATGCTGAGCGCTGACCCCTATTTCTTTGAGATCGAATCGCCGCATCCTTACATGAACACGATGGATGTCACGATCTATAGTGCATGGCTCTATATGGTGAACTGGCCGGAAATCGAGAAAATGGATATGTACACATATCGGGAAGCGATTCCTGCCAGTGGAGAAGATCAGGGGCTTGTGTGGCATTCCCTGTGGACAGACCGTTCAGACTATGTTGAGGAGCCGTGCTATCTGACAAGAATTTACCGGGATTATCTCTGGTTCAACGACAAAAAATTCCTGAAGGATATGCAGCGCCCCGTGCAGGATGCTTTGAACCGCATCTACAAGCAGAAGGTCGTAGACGGGCTTGTGGAATCCAAACTTGGCAACCAGAGCTATGACCTCTGGAAAATGCCCGGTTTCGGCGCGTATGTCAATACACCGTGGTTGTATGCGCTCTATTCTGTAATAAAAATGAATGCCGCACTCGGCAGCAATATCCATCCGGGGGATCGGACTGCGGAGGACGTGCTCGAACAGGCAAAGCAGAGCTTTATCAAGTATCTGTGGGATGAGGAACGTGGGTATTTCCGCTGCTTCTATCGCACGGAGGGATCGGTTCCGGCCGGTATCCCGGAAAGCGTATTTACGGATCAGTTCTTTGGCAGATGGCTTCTTCTGATCGAGCGCGATCTGGATGCGCTTCTGCCGATGGAGATGATCCGGAAAAGCACGGAGTATGTTTATCGCAACAATCTGATCGACGATCCGGAGCATGATTTCCGCGGCTGGTCGAATGGCCGCCTGCCGGATGGCGTTCCGTGCATGGATCACAAGCAGTATCATGCCAAAACCTGCTGGATCGGTGCGCAACTCAATATGGGTTCTCTCTTGGGTGAACTTGGGGACGAGGCCGCCTCTATGGACGTGTTTACTTCCCTGGAGCACAGTCTCCACAACAACCATCTTGCGGTCGGCGAATGGAATCAGTCGATCACCGAGGACGCAAAGAGCTGCCTGCTGCCGGAAGAACCGTCAAAGGACACACCGAGATTCCCACCGTATCCGCGCTACAAATGCTCGTGGGAATATCTGATCCGCATTCTTGGCCTGAAAATGGACGAAGAAAAGATGGAGCTTCTCCCGTTCCGCAGCTTCGATTTTGCCATTCATGATGTCATGCTGGCCGGGTGCAGGCTGAACGTGACCGTGCAGAAGGATTGGGACACGATCGTCGTGGATGGAGCAAGATCCGAAAAGGCAGTCTTCGACCGGCGCGGCCACCACAGCATCGAGTTTTGTAAAGCCGTTAAGTGACTAAAATTGGAGATAAGCCATGATCAAAATGATTGCGCTGGATTTCGACTGGACAATGGTGGATTACTCCGGCCCGGAGCCAACGATCGGCAGAGAACTGATCGATCGGCTCAATGGATTTATTGAAAGGGGCGGTTATGCAGGCATTGTGTCCGGGCGGCAGTATTGGGATTTTCAAAACGACTTCAAAAAAATGGGGCTTCCGTGGGCGCAGCCATTTCCTAATTATCTGATCGCGCGGGAGGCATACATATACGAAGTACACGGGAGAAACTATAAAGAGGTGCTTCCCTTTGATGCGCAGATGCGAACAGAGATACTCCGTTTGAATCAGACGCTCACGGGATGTCTGAACGATGTCTTCCATATGTATGAGCAGCATGGGATCGAGATCACAAATTTCTTCGTATATGGCGATTTTGGCGTTGAGATCCATGTAAAGCAGGAAAACGCGCAGGAGGCGATGCATCTGCTGGAGAATTTTGTTCGTGAAAAGCGCCTTTGCAATGTGGCGGTTCATCGAAACGGCGTGATGGTAACGCTCTATCACAAGAATGCCGGAAAGGGAAACACGCTGCTCAAAGCTGCACAGCATTTTGGCATAGAACCGCATGAGGTTCTGGCGATTGGTGACAGCTATAATGATCTGTCCATGATCGACGGGCGATTTGGCTTTCATGGCGGATGTGTCGGAAATGCAGATGAAGAGCTGAAAACGGTCGTGCGCAGAAGCGGTGGTTATGTTGGCAGATATACGGCCTATGCAGGTGTACTGGATATCTTACAGCAGGCTACAAAAAATGGGTCGATTGAATGATGAGAGAATTATCCATATATGAATTGACGTATTAAAGGTCTCAAAGAAAATGGAGAACAGAGTATGCTGAACTACAAAACATACAGAGATAAAATCAAGGGCTGCTGGCTCGGCAAGAACATTGGCGGAACCTTTGGCGCACCGCTGGAGGGGAAAAGCTGTATGGAATTTGACCGCTTCTATGATTTCTATTTGCAGGATCTGACGGGTGAGCCAGTGCCGAACGACGATCTGGATTTGCAGCTTGTTTGGCTGAACGCGGCGGAAAAGTATAAGGATCGGTTGAATTCCAGAATCCTCGGCGAGTATTGGCTGTCTTATATTACACCCAATCCCGAAGAGTATGGCGGTTGCAAGGCTAATCTGGAACGCGGGATTCTGCCGCCGCTTTCCGGTTGGGTCAATAACCTCTACAAATACAGTAATGGCGGTTTTATCCGCAGCGAGATCTGGGCTTGCCTCGCGCCGGGACATCCGGAAATCGCAGTGAAATATGCGCAGATGGATGCAGAGGTCGACCATGCAGGCGAGGGCATTTATGCGGAGATTTTCTGCGTAGCGATGGAAAGCGCAGCGTTTGTAGAGAATGACGTTTATAAGTTGGCCGATATCGGACTTTCCTATCTGCCGGAGGGCAGCGGTATGCGCAGGGCCGTGCAAAGCGTCATGGACTCCTATGAGAGAAAGCTGACATGGAAGGAAGCGTTCTTTGAATTGATGAAGGTTGAGCCGAGCTCCTTCAGCGGACGCGACGGCTGGACAGACCTTCAGGGGAATCATATCGAGGCCAGAGAAGTTGGGTACAGCGCGACGGGAAACGTCGGTATTGTCATGATCGGCCTGCTGTATGGAGAGGGCGATTTTGAGAAGAGCATCACGATTGCAATGAACTGCGGCGAGGATACAGACTGCACCGTTGCAACAGTCGGCGCAATTTTCGGAATCCTCTACGGCGAAGACTGCATTCCGGAGAAGTGGATCAAGCCAATCGGAACAAAAATTACGACTTGCTGCGTCAATGCAATGGACTGGACAATCACAGTGCCCAAGAGCATCGACGATTTAACAGACAGAATTATTCGCCTTGCTCCGTCGATTCTGGGAAGCCGGTATTGCGATATTCTGCCGGAGCACGGATTTCAGATTACCGAAAGCGATCACCTGCACTATCAGAAATATCACAGACTTCGTGACTGCCATATCTATGACGAGCGGGAGAAGAGTCCGTTCAAGGTCGAGTATAACTTTGAACTGATGGACGTCCTGTTCGATTATGTTGAAGATCCGGTGTTCTGCAACAATGTGCGTAAGCGCTTCAAACTGAAATTCCGCTGCTCCAGAGGCCGCCAGCTTTGGGTCAATATGCGGCTGTATCACCCGGACTATGTTACCTGTATGCAGGGCGATGTGATGGGAACCTATATGCAGCAGTTCTATCATGCCATGACGGAAAGCAGCTTCGAGATTGAGATCGGGGAAGCAAATTCCAACGTGATTGACATGGTTCTGGAATTGAGTGTTCCCGGCCGGGCTGAGAAGAACTTTATTCCGATTACGCTGGTAAAGAACCAGACAACGGACGTATTTGAGTAAAAAAGAATAGGGAGAAGAACATGAAGCAACCGAGCTGGCTTTCATCCGCAGTCTTTTACAACATCTATCCGCAGTCGTTTTATGACACGAACGCCGACGGCATCGGTGATCTGAACGGTGTCCGGGCGAAGATGCCCTACATCCGCGACATGGGCTTCACGGCAGTCTGGCTGAATCCGTTCTATGAATCGCCGTTCCGCGACGCGGGCTATGATATCACCGATTTTTACAAGGTCGCGCCGCGCTACGGCACGAATGAGGATTTCGCCGCGCTCTGCACAGCTGCGCACGAATACGGCATCAAGGTCGTCGTTGATCTGGTCGCGGGGCATACCGCGCTGGAATGCGAGTGGTTTCAGAAATCCGCTCTGCCGGAGAAAAATGAGTATACAAACCGCTATGTCTGGACGGACGACTGGCTGAAAAACTACGACGGAAGCTGCATCGGCGGCTACAGCCAGCGCAACGGTATGTATATGAAGAACTTCTTCTATTGCCAACCTGCGCTCAATTACGGCTTTGCGCAGATCGACGATCCGACGTGGCAGCTCCCGATGGATCACCCGGACTGCCGCGCAACCAAGCAGGAGCTTATCAACATCATGGAGTTCTGGCTCTCTTTGGGTGCAGACGGCTTCCGCGTGGACATGGCCTCGTCGCTCATCAAAAACGATCCGGACGGCAGCGGCATCCGTGCATTCTGGCAGGAGATCCGGCAGCTGTTCGATGAAAAGCACCCGGAATGCGTTTTGATCTCCGAATGGTCGTATCCCTCGAAGGCTATCGCGGCGGGCTTCCATATTGACTTCCTTATCCATTTCAATCTGCCTGCTTATACAAAACTCTTCCGCGCGGAAGAAGGCAGGCACATTGGAGCGCAATATGGAGGAAATAGCTTCTTTCAGAAGGACGGAAACGGCAGCCTGGACGATTTCCTGTCTGACTATCTGCGTGAATATGACGCAACGAAAGACACGGGTTATATCTCCATCCCGACCGGCAATCATGACATGCCGCGCATCAGCGTTCAGCGCACAAAGCGTGAGCTGGAGGTCGTGTATGCGTTCCTTATGACCATGCCTGGTGTTCCGTTCGTCTATTACGGTGACGAAATTGGTCTTCCGTACCGCGCCGATCTGCCCTCCAAGGAGGGCGGCTTCAACCGCACCGGCGCGCGCACGCCGATGCAGTGGACAGACGGCAAAAACGCCGGCTTCTCGGAAGCCGACGCAGGCAAGCTCTATCTTCCTGTGGATGAGCATGGCGTGAATGTGGCCGAACAGCTTGCGGATGAAAATTCGCTGCTGCACACGATGCAGAAGCTTATTGCGCTGCGCAAGTCCAGTCCGGCACTCTGTGCGGACGGCGAAATTGAATTTGTCAATCGGCGGCATAATGGATATCCACTTGTTTATCGCCGCTGGCTTGGCAGCGATGAATTCCTGATCTGCATCAACCCCCTCGACGTGCCGGAAGCTTATTCAGTCGGCGAAGGCTGGCAGATGGCACTGGCAAACCAGAACGTCGGAATTGAAAACGGCCAGCTCACGCTGGAGCCGTTCGGATATGTGATTTTGAGGGGGAGCAAATGAAAAAATCGGAAATCAGTATTTATCAGTTAAGTTTGCGCGTTTTTACGCCGGAGGGAACGCTGCGCGCAGCAGAAAAAATGCTGCCAATGCTGGCGGACCTTGGTCCAAAGTACATTCAGCTTGTTGCACTGACAAAAGCCGATGACAACGAAGACCGCACCTACTGGAGCAACCGGCAGATTGCTTCCGGTACGAATAATCCCAAAAACAGCTATCGCATGAAGGACTATTTCCATGTGGATGAGGAATATGGGACGGACGAGGATTTTAGAGACTTTGTAAAAGTGGCGCATAAGCTGGGACTGAAAATTATTTTGGATCTGGTTTACCTGCATTGCGGGCCAGAGGCTGTATTTATGAGGGAGCACCCAGAATTTGTCCAGCGGGATGCGGATGGGAAAATCAAACTGACGGGCGACTGGGCTTTTCCCCGTTTTGACTATTCCAACGATGAAGTCCGGGAATATCTGTGGTCCAATATGGTCTATTGGGTCAGAGAGTTTGACGTGGACGGGTTCCGCTGCGATGTTGGTGACGCGGTGCCTCTTGATTTCTGGCGTGAAGGCGTTCGCCGAGCACGCGAGGTAAAAAATGACCTTGTAATGATAAACGAAGGAAAAGATGTGTCGTATCTGGACGTCTTTGACATCAATTATTTTTACGACGGCTGTTTTGATACGGTTCAAGTTGCGGAAGGAACGCTGACAGCTGCTGCATTCCGGGCCAAGTGGGACGCTTGCAGGAATACGCTTCCAGCAGGCAGACAAATGCTGCACTTTACCGATAATCACGATGTAGCTTCCGATAACGGTGAAGACCGAATCGAAAAGGTGATTGGGACAGCTGGCGTAGATGCGCTTCTGGTTCTGGACTTTATGCTCGACGGTGTGCCGTTTGTGTTCAACGGCTATGAAGTAGCCGATGAATTAAAGCATAATATGTTTTCCAACCGATTCTTTGGCAGAGATCCGGCAATCAACTGGGCGAACATCTTCTGTGAGAAAGGTCAGAAGCGGTATGCACTGCTGAAAAAGCTGTATCATCTGCGGAGCGAACAGGACGCGCTCAAAACGACAGAACTAAACTGGATGGAAAATACAGCTGCCGATCAGGTGATTTCCTTCTACCGCCCGGCCGATGAAAAATCCTTGTTCGTACTTGTCAATATGACAAAGGAGCCTGCCGTGTTCGAGGTAGAAGACGTGCCGGAGATGGCAAGACTGATGCAGCCAATTTTACAGTCTAACGTAAGCTGGATCTGCAAAGATGGAAAGATGAGAGTTCAGATGTTGGGCTTCGGATACCTTGCAGCGGAATACTGAGAACCAGAGAACGGAGAAATACAATGTTACGTTCTAACGCTCACTGCATTGCTCTGGAATATGAAGAAAAGCATGTGCTGATGGACAAAGCTTGTGGTTGCATTAGCAATGTATTATGCGGGGCTTTTATATATGACGATGAAAAGATTGGAGTTTAATGAGATTTATGGAGGAGAAAACAGGTATGAATAAACCAAGTTGGCTGCAAAATGCGGTCTTTTACAATATTTATCCGCAGTCCTTTTATGATTCGAATGCAGATGGCATCGGCGATCTGAACGGCATCCGCGAAAAGCTGCCATACATTCACGATATGGGCTTTACGGCGCTCTGGCTGAACCCGTTCTATGAATCGCCGTTTCGGGACGCAGGCTACGACGTCACGGATTACTATAAGGTCGCGCCGCGCTATGGCACAAACGATGATTTTGGTGCGCTTTGTGAGTCGGCGCACCAGTTGGGCATGAAGGTATGTATCGATATTGTGCCGGGACACACATCGCTGGAATGCAAATGGTTCCAGGAGTCAGCAAAGCCGGAGAAGAACGAATATACAAACCGTTATATCTGGACGGATAAATGGACAAAGGCCTATGGGGATATGTGCATTGGCGGATACAGCCAGCGAAACGGTATGTACATGAAGAATTTCTTCTATTGCCAGCCTGCAATCAACTATGGCTTTGCGCAGATCGACGATCCGAGCTGGCAGCTGCCGCCCGATCACCCGGACTGCCTTGCCAGCAGGCGGGAGTTGGTTTCTGTGATGCGGTACTGGATGTCGCTTGGCGCGGATGGCTTCCGTGTGGATATGGCATCCTATCTGATCAAAAATGACCCGGATTGCTCGGCAAATCAGGCACTGTGGCGTGAGATCCGAAAGATGTATGATGCGGAGTACCCGGAGTGTGTATTGATCTCGGAGTGGTCGCAGCCTTCACGAGCAATCCCGGCCGGATTCCATATCGATTTTATGATCCAGATGAATCTTGCCGGTTATACGAAACTGTTCCGTGCAGAGCCGGGACACAATTTCGATGAGCGCTATGATGGCAGAAGCTATTTCCATCGGGATGGAAATGGAAGCATTGAGGAATTCTTGCAGGATTATTTGCGGGAGTATCATGCGACAAAGGGGGACGGCTATATTGCGATTCCGACAGGCAATCACGATATTCCCCGTATCAGCTATGGCAGAAGCAAGCAGGAACTGGAGGTCGTTTATGCGTTCTTGTTGACAATGCCCGGCGTTCCTTTCGTTTATTACGGCGACGAGATTGGTATGCCATATCGTGCGGATATCACGTCCAAGGAAGGCGGCTTCAATCGCACGGGTTCGCGTACACCGATGCAGTGGACAGACGGAAAGAATGCTGGCTTTTCCGAAGCCGATGCAGACAAACTCTATCTGCCGGTAGATGAGCACGGCGTGAACGTTGCAGCGCAGATGTCCGATGAAAGCTCCCTGCTGCATACGATGAAAAACCTGATCGCCCTGCGCAAATCCAGTCCTGCGCTCTGTGCAGATGGCGAGATCGAATTTGTCAATCGGCGGCATAATGGATATCCACTTGTTTATCGCCGCTGGCTTGGCAGCGACGAATTCCTGATTTGCATCAATCCCCTCGATGTGCCGGAAGCTTATCCAGTCGGAGAAGGCTGGCAGACGGCGCTTGCGAATCAGGATGCTGCGATCGAGCAGGGACAGCTTACGCTGAAACCGTTTGGTTATGTGATTCTGAAAAAGAAGGTCTAAGCAGTCCGATATTTGCGAAGGGCATAAAGGGCAGAAAATGAAAGAAAAAACATTAGAAGAAAAAATACTTGAAGTCCCAAGCCAAAATCAAATGCGCGGGGCTGATAATATCTGGTTTTTTGGTGCGCAGCACGGCAGCCCCAGAATTCTGTTCCTGGGAAACTCCATTACGCTTCATGCGCCGAAGCCTGAAATCGGCTGGTTCGGGAACTGGGGTATGGCGGCCTCGTCCAGAGAAAAGGACTATGTTCATCTGGTCGCTGAGAATATCTCGGAGAAGTGGCCGCAGGCCGCTTTTTGCATTGCGCAGGGCGCGGTATGGGAAACAACACTGGAGCAATGCAATTACGAAAGATGGTTTGTCCCGGCGAAAGCGTTTGAGGCAGATGTGATCCTCAGCACACTGGAAGCAAATATTTCAATTGAACGTTTTGAACCGAAGAGCTTTCTGCGAGAGACGCGGAAGCTGCACCGCTATCTCATGAAGCCAGATGGAACGACAAAAATCATTATTGCATCCAGTATCGGAAATATGCCGGAGCGGGATACTGTAATCGAACAATATGCTGGTGAAGCCGGAGCACAATATGTGTATATTGGCGATATTTTCGCGGATAAACGGAACCTTGCAATCGGACAGTATGCACATGAAGGCGTTGCACATCATCCATCCGATATTGGTATGCTGCGTTTGGCGGAACGGTATACAAAGGCGCTGGAGCAGGCAATTGCCGATTCCAAATAACACAGGCAATCGAGCATGATACAGCGAAACAAATAAAAGGAGTTTACATAATGAAGCTGAAAAATATCAGTGTTCAGGTCGGCGGATTTCACGATCATTGGCTCAGAAACGGAACAGATACCTCGGCAGTTCTGATTGCCGCTGTGACCAAATACCATTATGATTTTATCTGCCTAATGGATGGTGAATTCGGTGACCGGGCAAAGCGTATCAAGAATCAGTTGGAAATGTGGATCCCAGGCTTCCGCGCATATATCGGCATGGAGAAAATGTATGGGTGGGGACATATTGTGACCGTGGAAAATGCGTGCAGCGGGATCAATATGGACAGTCCGGATTATAAGGCCGAAATGAAAAAATTTATGGCTTTGGACGGAATATCTGCACTTGCACACATTGGGTATCCTTCCACACTTGAAAAAATCACAAAGACCGGCATAGTGGATGAACTGATTGATGGCGATTATGTGGATGCCATCCAGATTGAAAATGCCGCAGACTGGGAGTACATAAAAAAACGTGCAGCGTCAGGAAAAAAACTGCCGCTGATTTCCGGCTGGGATTCTCATATGCTGCTGGAAGCTCCGGAATTGCCAAATTGTATTTACAATAAAAAATATGGTATTACACAGCATTGGGATCATTCCTCCTTTATGCGCACGATCGTGTTCTGCGAAGACAATTCGCTTGAAAGTATCCACCGAGCGCTAAAAGCAGGGAAAAGCGTTCTAGAGGAGATCGATACCGGGAGAATGTACGGTTCGCCGGAGTTGATTGCGCTGCTTGAAGAGAATGGGTATGCAGAACGGATGCACGAGCTGGATATCCAGTACGAGGCTTTGGATATGACGAGTGAGCCGCTCCGTGCATTCCGCAGTGCGCAGATGCGCTTTCCGGGACAAGGTACAGTCACATATGCCCAAAATGCAGACCTGACGCCTGCTGCAAAGCCAACAGACGCGGATGGAAATGTATACTTTGACTCACTTCCGATGCCGGCAGCTGCAAACGAAAGCTATCTGCCGTTTTTATATGACAATGGAAAAACAAAGCGTTATTGGGCCGTCAGAATTTTGAATGATATTCAGCTTCGTGTTGCAGTTATGTTCAAGAATGGGAGAAGAGTCCTGTCCGTGTGTGCCGATCAGGAGTTTACAGGAACGCTTCATTTCCGTGAACCAATATCTCAAACAATTTCGGTGACGGCACGAAAGGGCGAAACGCTGTATGATTTGGAGATCGGCAAGGAAATTCCGCAGATATTCTACTACGAGTTTACTGCTGAAAGCCAGACCGGAAATCTGCGGCCCTATTCTGGCCGTGCTGCGCTTGTAACCGCACAGCGGTTTGAAAAGGGATGGCAACAGACAGAAGAACTGCATGTTGACCGGGAAGAGTTCTGCGGCGGCTATGGAAGCAACCGGCCTTATCCGGGAAAAGATGTTTTTTCCTTTGAGGCAAGGTTTTTGTGGGATGATGAAAATCTGTATGCACAGTGGGATATTACAGATGGCATTTATATTTCTCCAACGGAAGGACGTTTTATGTTCCTTTCCGATTCCACTTGCCTGAATATTGACCCGCTTCTTGCAAAACTGCCTTCCAGGGCACCTGGCTGTGAGATGCTGATTGGGATGCCGGATGGAGAGGGTGAAGTTTTTTGCACACACGCGCCAGCGCTTGCGGATGGAACGAAAATCGTCAACTACATGGATAATAGCAAGCTGGCAGGCAGGGTCACGATGGAAAAGACACCGAACGGAAGAATCGTCACAGCGGCAATTCCGTGGAGTGAAATAACACCACGCAAAGTCTGTGCAGGGGATCATATGGGCATTACGACATGCGCCCTTAACGACGAAGGCGAAGGCGTTGTGGATAATATGCAGTGGCCGTGGCCCCCGGTACCGGGAGGATGGCTGTTCCCGGATCAGTGGGGTGTGCTGGCACTTATCTAATTTGGAAAGGGTGAGAAGAATGAGTGAAACAGTTTATTTATGGGACTTGACGCCGGGATTTTGTGAAAAAACGCCGCGTCTGGATTGCTATTTGCCGCAGAAGCGTGAAAGTCGGATCGCTGTTGTGATTTTTCCCGGAGGAGGATATGGCGGCTTATCTGCGCATGAAGGAACCGGGTATGCGGAGTTCTTGAATGCACATGGAATTGCAGCGTTTGTCTGCTGGTACCGTGTCAGCCCGCATCGTTTCCCTTTGCCTCTGCTCGATGCCCGGCGCGCGATTCGTTATGTCCGTGCGCATGCGGAAGAATTTGATATTGATAAGGATCAGGTCTATGTCATGGGCTCCTCCGCAGGCGGGCATTTGGCCGCGCTGATCAGTACCTACTATGAACCGATCCCGTTTGAACACATGGATGCGATCGATGAACAGAGCGCAAAACCGAACGGACAAATTCTGTGCTATCCCGTTATCAAGCTGCTGGGCAAGGGCATTACGCATCTTGGCAGCGGAAAGAATCTGCTGGGAGAGCGTCAGGCAGAACTTGGAGAGGAGCTTAGTCCGGATCAGATCGTTACACCGGAAACGCCCAAAGCATTCATTTGGCACACATTCGACGATCCCTGCGTCAGCGTGATCAACTCACTGGACTATGCAAAAGCCCTCTGGAAAAACCGTGTGGATACAGAACTGCACATTTATCCGCGGGGAGATCACGGACTCGGCCTTGCACCGAATGATCCCCATGTTGCCCAATGGTCGCAGGCGCTGCTTCGCTGGCTTCAATATTGCGAAGCGAATAAAGAGTAAAGATTATGAGATTCTATGAGAACCCGGAATACACACAAGAAAACCGGTTGCCGCAGCAGGCTTACTATATCCCAGAGGGAGAGAACATCTTTACTTCCCTGAATGGCGTCTGGCAGTTTGACTTTTATGCCCGTGACGATGACGAAGCACCTGCAAAGAGCGGGCAAATTGATGTGCCGTCCTGCTGGCAATGCCGCGGGTATGAATGGCCCTATTACACGAATGTCATTTATCCGTTTCCTGTGGACCCGCCGTTTGTGCCGATGGACAACCCGATGGGTGTCTATACACGCAAAGTTGAGATAACGGATGCCAGCCGGCAGCAGTACATTGTGTTTGAAGGCGTCAGCTCCTGCCTTGAACTGTACATCAACAGCCAGTTCGTCGGCTGGTCACAGGGAAGCCATCTGCAAGCGGAATTTGATATTACGCCATATGTACACCCCGGAACAAATGAGATCACGGCGAAGGTGAGAAAATGGTGCTTCGGAAGCTACCTTGAAGATCAGGACTGCTTCCGTTATAACGGCATCTTCCGCGATGTGTACTTGCTGTCCCGCCCAAAAGGACATTTGACGGATCTGGACATCCGCACGAAGAACGATGGCTCCATATCTGTTTCGTTCTGCGGCACGGCCGCAATCTCGGTTCTGGATGCAGCCGGAAACTGCTTGGACAGCGGGCGGTTTTGCGATATTGCGGCGCTCCATATTGACCACCCGATTTTGTGGAATGCAGAAAAGCCCTATCTCTATGAGCTGGTCATCTCCTGCGCAGGAGAAACGATCCGCCAGCAGATCGGCTTTGTGGAGTATGGCGTGAACGCACGGCACGCATTTACTGTAAATGGCGTGGAGGTCAAGCTGAAGGGCGTGAATCATCATGACACGCACCCGACAAACGGCTATTCCATGACAGAGGAAGAACTGCTGCAGGATCTTCGCCTGATGAAAAAGCTGAATATCAACTGCATCCGTACCTCGCATTATCCGCCGCACCCCAAGTTCCTTTTGTTCTGCAATCAGATGGGTTTCTATGTGATGCTGGAAACAGATCTGGAAACGCACGGTTTTTCCTGCCGCACAGCAGGTGGGAATGGCTTTGACTGCGTGGACGGAAATCCGGCATGGCCCGGAAACCGCAGAGAGTGGCTGCCTGCGTTCCTCGACCGGATGCAGCGGGCGTATCATCGGGATAAGAACCAAGCCTGCATTTTTGCATGGTCGACCGGAAATGAAAGCGGCCACTGTGAGAACCATTGGGAAATGATCCAGTGGCTTCGGAAAACGGACACACGCAGACTCATTCATTGCGAAGATGCCTCCCGTGCAGCCATTTCTGACGCACACCCGGCTCCCACTTATTATTCCCGCCCGAATCTGCATTCGCGGATGTATCCGGATTATGCGGAAGTGGAGGCCTACGCAAGGGACGAATCGAAGCCACTTCCATACTTTCTCTGCGAATACAGCCACGCAATGGGCAATGGCCCCGGTGATGTCGGAGATTATTGGTCGATCATCGATCAGTATCCAAAGCTGATTGGCGGCTGCATCTGGGAGTGGGCCGACCACGTCTATCTGGAAGACGGAACTGCAAAATATGGCGGTGACTTTGGCGAAGCGACCCATGACGGTAATTTCTGCGCAGACGGTCTGGTCACCTATGACCGAAAGCTCAAAGCAGGTTCCCTGAACGTAAAATATGCGTATCAGCCTGTTCGCTTCCGCTTGGATGACGGAAAGCTGTGGATCAAAAACTGCTGCAATTTTACAAATCTGAATGAGTATGAGTTGAAGATCGAAGTAACGGTAGATGGTGCGTGTTATGACGAGCATACGCTGCGCTTGGACCTTGCGCCGAACGAAAGCTGCATAGTCTCTTTGGCCAGACCGGAAAGCTGCAAGCTGGGAGCTTTTGTTGTCGCGCGGATGTTTGACGGTGATGGAGAACAGACAGCACTTTGGGAGCAGGAACTTCCGGTAACGCGGATCACGGCATACGCGACCTCTGAATCAGCAGAAATTACGGAGGAAAAGCAGTCGTATTTCATCCGAGGAGCACACGTCCAATATGAAATATCCAAGCATACGGGCCTGCCGGTGCAGATCTGGAAGGATGGCACAGCGCAGCTTGCAAAGCCGGTGGAGTTGACAGTGTGGCGCGCACCGACAGATAACGAGCGGCACATCAGAAACAAATGGGGGCACCCGGATGTCTGGCAGGGAGAAAACCTTGACCGGATATCCAATCATGTGTATGAGAGCCATGCAGACGGAAATACGCTGCGCGTAGCTGGAAGCTTGGCTGGGATTGGAAGAATGCCGTTCCTGCATTATGAGATGACCTATCGCTTTTTT
>OGFG01001404.1_pt1 | contig 24135 bp, 29 predicted proteins | sample 1570761 | NCBI WGS metagenome assembly OGFG01 (sample SAMEA2581938, study PRJEB24529) | metagenome | biome: Human gut stool | place: China | collected 2011 | reverse complement strand
AACAGACATCCCGGTGTATAGGCAAGACTCAAGGCATCTTTTGTATCTACGGCCGCCCGGGAAGTGACCTCAAGCTTTCCGCGTAATTCATAGTGCATCTTTAATGATTCTTTTGCGTAATCCATCGCTTTTTTCCTCCATTTCATGTGTGACTGCGTCTCATTAATAATAGGAAGAGAGATTCACGCGTCACACGGGATGTCTGTTCGCTGCACCCCTATTATAACAAGCGTTCTCTAAATTTCAACCGGTGTTTTGATTAATGAAAAAATTTCCACTTTTCCACCAAAAACAGCTGCTTCATTTGCGAAATTTTATCAAAAATACTCTTTTTCTTTCTCTCAGCCGCAGTCCGATCCTGCCCGGAGGGTTTTTTTTGCTTTACAGTAAAATTCAACAAAGTTTTTTATAAAGCAAAAAATCTGCCCGCCTCCCATCCTTTTCAGACTGGAAAACAGACAGATTTTTTTTCTTTACTCCGCCACAATATTCTGCAGCCAGACTCCTTTCTTGACAAGGACAAATCCAATCACGCACTTGATCAGGTCAACCGACATAACCATAAAGTAGATTGCGTAGATCGAAAGTCCGGTAAAACGGCTCAGGCAGAAAGCCACCGGCACACTGACAACCCAGATGAAGACGCTGTCGAACAGGAACGTGATGATCGTTTTTCCACCGGAGCGCAGGGTAAAGTAGCTTGCATGCAGGAATGCATTGACCGGCATGAACATGGCCACTTCCACGATGAAGATTGCCGCCATGTGGCGTACTTCGTCCGTCGTGTTGTAGAGGCGTGGGAAGATTGGAGCCACGAGCGCCATCAGCGCGCCGATCACAATGCAGAGTAATATCCGTATCATTGAGCTGCTGCGGTTTCTTTATCAGCAAACCGATGAAGCACATGCGGTTACAGTATCTGAGATGATAGAGCACCTCAAAAGCAAAGGGATTCCATCTGTGCGTCAAACTGTCTATACTGACTTGGAGGCGCTGGACAGCGCAGGAATTGATATCGTCCAAATCAAAAGCACACAAAACAGATATTTCATTGGCAGCCGAATTTTTGAATATCCTGAGTTGAAGATGCTTGTAGATGCCGTGGCATCCTCCAAGGTGATTTCTGCGAAAAAATCTCAGGCACTAATTCAAAAGCTGGGACAGTTGACCAGCATCCAACAGGCGGAACAGCTCCAAAGGTTGGCCAGCCTCTCCAGCCGTGTGAAGCCGCATAACGAAAAGGTCTATTACATCATTGATAGCATTCAGACTGCTATCTTGGATCAACACCAAATCAGTTTCCAATACTATGAGTACACGCCAGAGAAAAAGAAAATCTTGAAACACGATGGATATCGCTATATTCTGGACCCCTATGCTTTGGAGTGGAAGAACGACCATTATTATTTGATTGGTTACTCTCATAAGCATAAGGGAATTGCCCATTTTCGTGTGGATCGTCTGACCAGCGTGGAGCCGTTGGATTCCAAGTTCCAGCCAATGCCTGATTTTGATGTAGCCGCCTATACGAACAAAATGGTTGATATGTTTGCGGCAGAGCATGCAGAGCAGGTCAAACTTCTCTGTTCCAATGAGCTGATGCGGGTCATCATTGACCATTATGGTGAAGACATCGAGATATCTCCATATGATGATACCCACTTTACAGTGATAATTGAAGTCAACCCCAGCGGAACCTTTTATGGGTGGGTATTTAAGTTTATGAGAAAAATACGAATTTTGTCACCCCAATCCTGTGTAGATAAAATGCAGGATATCGCTCGTACATTTATATGAGAACCCCCGCAAGGTGTTAAAGAATTTTAACACCTTGCGGGGAACTCTTTTTTTTGCCATTGAATAGAACACCTGTTCTGACTATAATGAAATTAAGAGTTCGCTGCACAGCGAACACCCTCAATAACAGGAGGCAAGTCACCATGACTTTTGGAGCGTTTATCTCTGCAAAGCGTAAAGAACTTAGGCTAACGCTGCGAGAAACCGCAAAGCATCTTGGTATTGCATGTGGGTATCTCAGTGATGTTGAGCAGAGCCGTCGTCCCGCACCAGAAGGTGATTTTGTAGAACGGATATCTCGCTATCTGGATCTCAGCAAAACCGATCATGAAAGGCTGCTTGACTTAGCTGCAAAGTCTCGGAATAGGATTTCTGCCGATCTACCAGAGTATATCATGCAAAAGGATATCGTTCGCGCAGCACTTCGTGTTTCTAAAGATGTGAATGCCACTGACGAGGAATGGCAGGCATTCATTGAGCAAATGAAAAATCGACCGCGATAAGGGGGGCCTACGGTGTCAGTTCCGCGAATTCGCTTGGAGACAGTTGAAGCTATTGCACGCAAAATCCTGATGGAATATGACAGCTCGCTTCTGAGTGGTGAACCGAGACCGATCCCCATCGAAGCTATCATCGAAGTAAAGTTCGACCTGATTCTGGAGTATCACATTCTCCGCAAAAATGGTGCTGTATTGGGAGAAACCATCTTTGATGACGGCCCCGTCATCCTATATGATATGGATGAACGGTCGTATAAAATCATTGCTGTCAGAAAAGGAACGATTCTGATTGATGAACGCCTTTGTGAAACTCGCAGTATCGGGCGACTTCGCTTCACATGTGCCCATGAGCTGGCCCACTGGGTGCTACATAAGAATCTGTATTCTGGGACTGGGAATATTGCAGCATACAATGGACAGTGCTCTACTGACGAGAGCGATGGAATGATAGAGAGACAAGCGGATGCGTTGGCCACAGCCCTTCTGATGCCGCTTCCGCAAATCAAAAAGTGTTTTTATCGTCTCCGCTCCGGAAGAACTATGGAGCAAATAGTTGCAGAGATGGCTCAGATATTTGAGGTTTCCAAACAAGCTATGCAAATTCGCTTGCAGTCGCACAATTTAATGTAAATAAGGGTGCCTTGGATATAGGGTCCTCACCAGGACCCTATACCTGCCCCTGGTAAGTTTTTATGCTCAAAATGTTCGCTGGCCAGCGAACAAGGAAGGAGGAAACCATGAGGAAAGAGAGTGCAACGATCCGCAAATGCCACAGCAGACTTTCATCACTTGGTCTGGACAGCACGGTGGCTTTTCATAAGAGCAAGTTGATTCTCAAAATTTATCGGGATGTTGTCTGGGTGTTGAGTGAGCGAGCTCAAGAGCTCCAGGAGTATGCCTGGGAATTGGGCGATCAGGACCTGAGTACCGGACTATGCTATCTGGAGAACTTTGCTCCAGATATAGATTTGCAGGATTTTGAGGAGAAAGTCTGCTGCGTTATCCAAAGCCAAATGCTGGTAGATGTAATCAATCGTGCATTACTACGCCTGAAGCGGTATCCAGATCGAGGAGAGTTGTACTATGAGATCCTCAGCAAGCAATTCATTTACCGTTTCAATAGTACCGAAAAAGAGCTTCTGGATGAGTTGAATATGGAGCGCAGCGTGTTTTATGACCGAAAAAAGGAGGCGATTTATCTGTTTTCTATCTGTCTGTTTGGCTATGTTATCCCTGAATTGATGGATGGGGTGCCCCGACTTTATCCCGACTAAAGCCCGATACATCCCCGACGGAATCCCTACTCCCTTCCGATTTTGAACCTGCTATACTGGCTACAGTGGCAGGTATGCTCTAAAATTTGAATACTTAACATAAGGACTCGACACCTCTTTCCGCGGTGACCGGGTCCTTTTTCATTCCTGCCGCAAATATGGCGGCAGGAATGAGCCGGAGGGCGTTATAACGCCCCCCGGCTTTTTTTCTGCCCGGCATTAGGAGGGCCGGCATGCGCTGGGAGGCGTTCACTGCCAAGTACCCGTAGCTCCGAGGTTTTGATTCACCAATCAAAATCTTGAAGCTACGGAGGTTTGCCACATGGCAGAAGAAAGAAAATACAGGATTCGGGTAGATGGAATCCTGGTAGATGTTAGCAAAGAAGTGTATCGAGCATATTACAGTATTGAACGACACACTCGTACTTTGGATGAGAAAGACATAAGGAATGGCAAGGTCTTATATAGTGACCTCGACACAGATGAACTGCTTGGTGAGGACATGATCCCCGACATGACCTCTGAACGAGTTGAGGATTCTGCCATTTACAGTATCTTGCGTGAAAAACTGCACCAATACCTTGGTATGCTTCCTCCGCAGGATATGGAATTGATACAGGCGTTGTACTTTGAGTGCATGACAGAACGGGAATATGCACAGCAGATTGGCATTTCCCAAAAGGGTGTCAATAAGCGCCGGCAGAAGGTCTTGGACAAGCTCAGAACCATGATGAAAGCAAAATAAAAATTTTTGGTTCTCAACCCCCTCACGAACTCGGCTTAGTAGTGAGGGGGTAAATTTATCTCTCCCTCGTGAACCTTGAAAGCCGAATATCCGATTGTCTGAATACTTTCCTGATGGGGCCTCGTGACCGGGGCAAGCGACATTGGAGAATGCGCCAAGACCACCTGTAGGTGCTGTTGCAGATTGACTCGAAGAAAACATTGAATTGAATAAGAGTTCGAAGGCTCAACTGCATAATTACCTATCAACGACGGCCAAATAAGGTGCTAAGCGGGTCCATTCGTCCATAAAACAGCCTGTGGCAAGCTGTATCGCAATGATTCCATCAGGGATAATGATACTTCCGTCCAGTCCCAGACGCAAGCAAGGAGGGCGGCCGACAGAGATCCTGCCGGGGGTGAAATTCCCATGACGCGGTGAAGCCAGCCGCGGTTCAGATTAATCGCCCTATGATCCAGCATTACATCCGCTGGTTCTGCGCTTGGGGGAGTAGTGTCGAATTCAAGCGCATCAAAGAGACAACACAAATGTGGAGTCTTAATATCAGAAGCCATGGGGACCGCTTCTACCCATTTCCTGATCATTGATCGGAATATGCCATATGTGCAACCATTCCACCCGGATGCAGGAAATGTGGAAGTGGTCCCTATTTTTGTGGTATTAAGCCCTAAATACTAAGGAGGTGGGTTGCATGAAAACATATCATCGTGGAGACATCTACTACGCAGATTTGCGGCCAGTGGTGGGATCTGAACAGGGTGGTATCCGCCCTGTGGTGATTCTCCAAAACAATGTGGGAAATCAGTACAGCCCCACCGTGATCGCAGCTCCCATCACGACCAAGAACAAGCCGAGGATTCCCACCCATGTCTGCCTCGAACGGCAGGTGGGTAAACTGCGTTGCGGATCAGTGATTTTGGTGGAGCAGATTCGCACAATCGATAAATCCAGGCTCACGAATCGGATTGGAGCACTTAACGACCTTGAACTACAAAAGGTAAACCAAGCACTGGAGATTAGTGTTGGGCTTCTTCCAGGCTATAACGCTATTTGATTTAAACCAACATTCTGGATATCTTGCTAAACTGGAAAAAGCCAAGGAGAAGAATATATTCCCGGGGCCGTTCATCGGCTCCGGTGGGCGGCCCTCCAAAAGGAGGGTGTTTCTATGACCAAGACAGAACTTCACGATAACCTTGTATTTCTTTCCGCGCTGAAACTGCTGGAGCAGCTCACCGAAAAGGGTCTGCTGACTGTAGAGGAGGCAGAGAAGTCCCGCACCGAGCTGGAACGAAAACTCCGCCCCACGCTGTTGTTTGCCTGAACAGGCTCTGTACGAGAATAGCTTATTACCCAGTTTTTCTGCTCCTTTTTTATTGCTGTTGGTAATAGCTATTGCGGAAGGGCTGTGGTAGTGTGTGTTGCTGAAAGGAGGTCAAAAAAGATATGACAACAACAAACATAACCGCTACAAATACTCCGCGGGTCACTGTAATCGATCCACGAGCCCCTGAAAAAGCAAAGCTAAGGGTAGCGGCCTACGCCAGAGTCAGCAGTGACTCTGAAGACCAGGTAAACTCCTACATCGCCCAAGTAGACTTCTATTCCAAGCACATCGCTGGAAAAGAGGAATGGGAGATGGTGGACATCTACGCCGACGAGGGCATCTCCGGGTTGGAAGCCAGAAACCGGGATGAGTTTAACCGGATGATGGCCGACTGCCGGGAAGGAAAAATTGACCGGGTTCTCTGCAAGTCCATTTCACGCTTCGCCCGCAACACACAGGAATACATCCAGTTTGTGCGGGAACTGCTCCGGCTGGGCATCTCCATCCACTTTGAAAAGGAGAACATCGATACCGGGAAGATGACCTCGGAACAGATCGCCCAGATCTATGGAGCGTTTGCCCAGATGGAATCCACCAGCCACTCCAGTAATATGCGGTTCAGCGTCCGTATGCGGATGGAAAATGGGCTGTTCGTCCCACCCTCCGTTCCCTATGGATACCGGCTGGCTGGAAGGGATCTGGAGATCGTGCCGGAGGAAGCCGAGGTGGTCCGCCGCATATTCTCGGCCTATTTGAGCGGCCAAGGAAAGGATGACATCGCCAAAGAACTGAACCAGCTTGGAGTGGATCGGGGGCGGAACCGCGAAAAGTGGTATCCCAGTACGGTGGCCTACATTCTGACAAACATCTCGTATACCGGGAATATGATTTGGCAAAAGAGCTATGCCACAGATACGATACCATTCCAGCAGGTTCGAAACCGCGGCCAAAAGCCTCGTTATTTTGTGGAGCACAGTCACCCGGCCATTGTAAGTAGCGAGGATTTCCAGCGTGTACAGAAGCTGATGTCCTTCCGAAATGGGCAATTTCGAGGGACTGTCCGACAGCGACGGGAAACCCTCTATAGTAAGCGCATTTACTGTGGGGAATGTGGCTCTCTCTGCCGCAAGAAGGTCACGGGTGGGAAAACATACTGGGTCTGCCGCCGTCATGATAGTGACAAGGCAGACTGCCCCATTCCTCAGATTCCCGAGTTGGAAATCACTGCGGCGGTTCTGCGGCTCTATCACAAGCTGAAACTGGGACTGGAAACCGTCCTTCGGCCCGTTCTCACCCAACTTCAGGAACTGCGGGAGCGGGAGCTACGCTCCAACCGTAAAATCAGCGATATTGACAATGAAATAGCCCGTATCTCAGAGCAGAATCTCGTCCTTGTCCGGCTGAAGTCGAAAGGATATGTAGATTCTGCTCTCTATTTATCTCAGATGGACGAGATCGAACACAAGCTGCGAGAGCTTAGAAAGCTCCGTCGCCGTCTTCTGGAGACTGCCGGTGAAGACCAGCAGATTCAGGAAACGGAGCGAATGCTGGAGTATCTGACGGACAGTCCAGAATGGCTGGATGAGGTCACCTCGGATCTGTTCAGAGAACTGATTGAGCGGATCACCATTATCAGCCCGACACGGTTAAAATTCCGCCTACTGAATGGGCTGGAGCTGTCGGAAAGCATAGAAAGGATGATTCGGTAAATGGCGTGGCAAAGAAAAACACCATTTGGGTACCAGATTCAGAATGGCAGAATCACCTGTCACCCAGAGGAAGCAGAGTCTGTAAGGTATATCTTCTCCCACTACCTGCTGGGCAGTTCCTATAACCAAATCGCTGACGAGATGGCCCAGCAAGGTGTGCGCTACCATCAACATACTGCCCAGTGGAATAAGCACATGGTCAAACGGATATTGGAGAACGAGCGGTATCTGGGGCTGGATGGCTATCCTCGGCTGATAGCAGACGAGGAATTCCTCGCCGTCCGCCTGCGGCGGGGAGAACAGAATACCTATGCCCCCTGCCCAAGCGAGATCCTCCCCATACGTGACAAAGCGGTCTGCGCCCTCTGCGGGGAAAAGATGGCACGGGATACCAAATCCCATGGCCGCCCATGCTGGCGGTGTAAAAATCCGGAGTGTGGCTGCAGCATATATCTTGACGACAGTATCATTCTGGAGCTGGTGATTCAGAAGCTCAAAGAGCTGGCAAAATCCCCCGAGCGCATCCAACTACCCCAAGCTGCCCCAGCTTCAACGGATGCCCTCCGCATTGAGAATGAACTGGCTCTCTGCTTTAACAGGGCAGATATCAATGCAGAATATATGAAAACACTGATCATGGCCGCTGCTGCCGAACGGTATGCCGGCCTGAGCGACCCCACACCAGCCCATAGGCTGTCGCTGCTTCGGCAAAAGCTGGAACGGAATCCGGAGGATGAAGAAGCTCTGTGGGAGCTTTTCGGGGAGGTAATCGCCCAGGTATCCATCGGCAAAGGCGGAGAGATCAGCTTATATCCAAACCGATAAAAAGGAGTGTGCCTCATGAACATACAGCAAACCACCCCGACCCCTAAACTGGTCACCATGATCCCGGCTGACCCTCAGATGGCGGAACGGGATCTCCGAAAAAAGCACCTGCGGGTCGCGCCTTACTGCCGGGTGTCGACCGATAAGGAGGAGCAACTCTCCAGTTACGAGGCCCAAATCGAATACTATACGGAAAAAATCGATGCAAATCCGGATTGGACGATGGTTCGCCTCTACGCCGATGAGGGCATTACCGGCACATCGGCCAAGAAGCGAAAGGATTTTCTCCAAATGATCCGGGACTGCGAGCGTGGCAAAATTGATCTTGTCATCACCAAATCGGTATCCCGGTTCTGCCGCAACACTCTGGATGGCCTGAACTATGTCCGCCGCCTGAAACGGCATGGCGTGGGAGTTTACTTCGAGAAAGAGAATGTGAACACCCTCTTCATGGATAACGAGATGATCCTCACCTTCATGATGAGCCAGGCCCAGGCGGAAAGTGAATCCCTCAGCGGCAATGTGAAGTGGGGGCACCGGAAAAACTTCAAGGATGGCAAGGTCTACTACCACTGCAAAAACTTCCTCGGCTACCGCTGGGGAGCGGATGGCCAGCCGGAGATCGACCCGGAACAGGCGGCCGTTGTGCGGCGCATCTTCTCCCGGTTTCTGCTGGGACACAGCGTCCGGCAGATCACCACAGATCTGATGACGGATGGGATCAAAACAGCGACCGGAAAAACGGTATGGCATGACAGCGTGATCCAGAAGATGCTCTGCAATGAAAAATACATTGGTGACGCCCTCCTCCAGAAAACCTACATCGCGGACCTGTTCACCAGAGAAAAGCGGATCAACAACGGAGAACTGCCCAAATACTATGTCCATGACTGCCATCCGGCCATCATTGACCGGGGAACCTTCCAAAAGGTGCAGGAGGAGCTGGCCCGCCGGTCCAGTCTCAAGAAAACATCCTCCAAAGCCAAGACGCAGCTGGGGAAATACTGCGGAAAGTATGTACTCAGCGAGCTGCTGGTCTGCGGTGAATGCGGAAGCCCTTACCGCCGGGTGATCTGGACCCAGAAAGGGGTCAAGCGGGTGGTCTGGCGGTGTCAGAACCGCTTGGAGCATGGCCGGAAGATCTGCAAACATTCCCCTACCCTGGATGAGGGAGACATCCATGACGCTGTTATCTCCGCCATGAATGAATTATTCCAGACTCAGGCAGCCAGAAATGCGGTGAAAGCCAGTATTTCGGCTGTCCTGGCGGGAGAAGAACAGACACTGAGCCTGCCCGCTGTGGAGCTTCAAATCCGAAACCTGCAGGAGCGCCAGCTGGAGCTGTTCCAACTGATCGTCAGCGCCGGTGCCGACTGTACCGACTACGATGAGGAGCTCCGACAGGTCAACATGGCCAAGACCAAGCTCATGGCAAAAAAAGCGGAGCTGGAAAAGGAACAGCGGGGCGCAGCAGCCTTCGAAGAAAGGCTGGCGGAACTGGATGCGGAGCTGGAACAGAGTTGCGGCGCACTCACAGACTTTGATGAACTTACGGTCAGACAGCTGGTCAGCAACATCAAGGTGCTGAATAAGGACAGCCTGCTCATCTGCTTCAAGGACGGAACGGAGATCACCCAGGCCATGCAAAGGAGGCAGATCGCATGATTTATATCACTGGCGATACCCACGGTGGATTCCAGAGGTTCGGAAACAAATATTTTCCGCCGCAAAAGCACATGAGCCGCGAGGACTATGTCATCATCACCGGCGATTTCGGAGGGCTGTGGGACGGAGGCCCAAAAGACTGGTATTGGCTGGACTGGCTGTCCGGCAAACCCTTCACCACCCTGTTTGTGGATGGAAACCACGAGAATTTCGACCTACTGAATGCCCTGCCGGAAAAAGAATGGCATGGAGGCCGGGTACACGAGGTGAGGGAGAATATCCTCCATCTGATGCGGGGGCAGGTATTCACCTTCGGCGGCCTCACTTGGTTCACGATGGGCGGGGCATCCTCCCACGATATTCGGGATGGCATCCTCGATCCCAAAGAGCCTGACTTTGAACAGCGGTATTGGCTGCTGCGCCGAATGCGGGCCATGTTCCGAGTCAAGGGCGTGAGCTGGTGGGCGGAAGAAATGCCCAACAGTCAAGAATACGCAGACGCACTGAGCAGTTTGGACCGAATGAATTGGAAAGTAGACTGCATCCTAACCCACTGCGGCCCCAGCAGTATCGTGCGGAAAATCGACCCCTCCTATGGAAGTGATCAACTCACCAATTTTCTGGACATGGTCAATCAGCGGTGCCAGTTTATATACTGGTTCTTCGGACACTACCATGACAATCGGATCATCGATGATAGATACATTCTCCAGTGGGAGCAAATCTCCGGATTAGAGCTTTAAAATCAACAGCGGGTGGTATATGATCATCCGCTGTTGGCTTTGAGTGGAGACTCCCAGATTCAAAATGGACTGAAAATCTCTTATGTGGTACAATAACCTTGCACAAACAGGAAAGACTATACGGAGAAAGGAAGTGAGCCAGGTATGAAGGAACGGACCTACATCTGCTGCGATCTGAAAAGTTTTTACGCAAGCGTGGAGTGTGTAGAGCGAGGATTGGACCCAATGACCACCAATCTTGTGGTGGCAGATCTTCGCCGCACGGAAAAGACCATCTGCCTGGCGGTCACTCCATCCTTGAAAGCCTATGGTATCTCGGGACGGGCACGGCTCTTTGAGGTGGTACAGAAGGTGGCGGAAGTCAATGCCAGACGCAGGCAGGCAGCCCCCGGCCGGCAGCTGACCGGCTCGTCCTGGAACGATCCGGAGGTACAGAACGATCCATCCCTGGCGTTGGACTATATTGTCGCTCCGCCCCGGATGGCACATTATATTGACTGGAGTACCAAGATATATGGTGTGTATCTGAAATATCTGGCGCCCGAGGATATTTTCCCGTACTCCATCGATGAGGTGTTCATGGATGTCACCAACTATTTGGATACCTACAAGATGACTGCCAGGGATTTAGCACGAACAATTATTCTGGATATCTTAAAAACCACCGGGATCACTGCTGCCGCTGGAATGGGTCCCAACCTCTATTTGGCTAAAATCGCCATGGATATTGTGGCAAAGCATGTCCATCCAGACAAGGATGGGGTACGGATCGCCAAACTTAACGAGATGACATATCGGCAACTGCTCTGGACCCATCGTCCGCTTACGGATTTTTGGAGGATTGGCAGAGGCTATGCCACCAAGCTGGAAGCCCATGGCCTATACACCATGGGTGATATTGCCCGTTGCTCCATCGGGAAACCGACAGACTATCACAATGAGGAGATGCTCTATCGGCTCTTTGGAGTCAACGCAGAGCTGCTCATTGATCATGCCTGGGGCTGGGAACCCTGTACCATAGCGGATGTAAAGGCATATAAGCCCGAGAATAAGAGCATTGTTTCCGGCCAGGTACTCCAGTGCCCCTATTCCTTTGACAAGGCGCGACTGGTTGTCCGGGAGATGGCGGATGCACTGGCGTTGGATCTGGTGGACAAGGGGCTGGTCACCAATCAGCTGGTGCTAACCGTAGGCTATGATATTGAAAATCTGGTATTCACACAGGGCACCGCGGCTTATACCGGAGCGGTCACCACGGATTGCTACGGACGAAAGATCCCCAAGCATGCAGTGGGGACGGAGAACTTCTCCTATACCTCTTCGGCAAACGACCTGCTGGAAGCCGTCACTACTCTCTATGACCGAATCGTGGATAGGACTCTGCTGATCCGCCGTCTCAGCATCAGTGCCAATCGCCTGCTTCGTGAAGATGAAGCGCCCAAGCAGGACGAGACCGAGCAGCTGGATCTTTTCACCGACTATGTGGCGAGGGAGGAGCAACAGGCGGAGTATGAGGCTGAGCATGCTCGGGAGCGGAAGATTCAGAAGACCATGCTTAGGATCAAAAAGAAGTTCGGAAAGAATGCCATCCTCAAAGGTATGAACCTGGAGGATGGGGCAACCGCCAGAGAGCGAAACCAGACGATTGGAGGGCACCAGGCATGAGCGGACCATACGATGATATCATCCAGCTGCCGCATCCCACTTCGGCCAGACATCCGAGGATGTCCCTCTCAAACCGTGCGGCACAATTTTCACCCTTTGCCGCTCTCTCCGGCCATAGTGCTGCACTTGCCGAAACAGCACGGCTGACGGACCAGCAAATCGAGTTGAGCGATGATGATAAGGCTGTGCTCGATCAAAAGCAGCGCATCCTATTGGAGCATATCAATGAACACCCGGAGATCATGGTGACATGGTTCCAGCCGGATGAGAAAAAGGATGGCGGCCAATATATTACGACTACTGGACGGCTGAAAAGGTTTGATGAATCCGCGTGTATGCTGCTTTTGAAAGACGGATCAAACATACCGATCAGCCATATCATCGGACTGGAAAGCGCATATTTCGAAGGTCTCTTTTGAAACAATATGTTGATGTAGTCTCATATTTAATTGATAGCGATAAAGTATGATGCCTGAAAGATTTGCCTGAACTAAATATCAACTCTACACAGGAAGCTGGCATCCAGTAGATTGGTCCTGTTTTATAAGCTGTGGACCCTTTTTCACCAAAAACAAAAATATCGATTTTAACCGTCCTTTGCAACGAAAAAAGGGACTCTGAAATTGCTGATTTCAGAGTCCCTTTTCCTTGTTCAATGTCTACTGTGATGTTGGATCTAAATCCGTCGAATTCGACGGGTTTAGGCAGTTGGCCAGATCCGATTCATAATCACCACGCACTACCGCACTCGGTGAGTGAACGACATTAACCTGCACATTGACACTTGCGTTCATAAAAACGCCGATCTTTTCAGCCGCGCCTCGCTTCATTTGTTCTGTCACATGCGTGTAAGTGTCCAGCGTGAATGCGGCACTATAGTGGCCGAGCATGCCAGCGACCGTTTTTGCATCTACGCCGCTCTGAATTGCTAAGGTCGAAAATGTATGTCTCAAATCATGAAAGCGAACGCTTTCATCCACTCCGGCAGTGGCGAGCATTTGTTTGTGTAAATGTCGAAGAGAGTCCGGACTCCAGTAACCATTAGTTCTTGGACACCAAAACATGAGGGGACTATCCGGATGCTTGTTGTGCTCATCTATGAGCAAAGCAACAGTATTCTCCGGAAGAGCTATTGTTCGAATCGAATTCTCAGTCTTCGGTACAGAAATGCACAACTCTCCCCCAGAACGAGTGAGCTGCTTGTTAACCGTCAGCATTCGTGTTTCCGGATTCAAGTCGGCCCACTCCAGGCCAAGTAATTCTCCCCGTCGAAGCCCACTTGTCAATTCCAAATAGAAAAGCGCATAGACCCCAAGTCGCTTTGCCTCATCCAGATATGCACCTATCTTGTCCTGCGGTAGGACGTGCATTTCTTTCTTTTCACGCTTTGGAATTTTGCAGTTATCGCAAGGGTTGAAGGGAATAATCCGCTCCTTAACTGCCTGTTTCAGAGCGCCGCTCAATACCGCATGAATGTGCTTCACGGTGCTTGCAGACAATGGCTCATATTTCCGATTTCCATGGTTGTCTAAGCGGCCCTGTGTGTGCAGATCATTGTAGAAGCGCTGAATCTGGATTGAGCTGAGCTTTGAAAGCTGGATATGGCCCAAAACCGGGATGATGTGGTTCTCGATCATGCTCCTATAACCATCTGCTGAGCTGGGGCGAAGATTTGGCTTTGTGTAGGAATCAAACCAAAGCCGAATCCATGTAGAAAGGGACTGTGAATCATATCCTTTGCCCTTGCGATAATAAGGCCCTGTATCCTGTTGGATGGCTCGTGCCAGCTTCGCTGCGCATTCTTTTCGTGTCTTAGCAAAAGCGCCCTTTTGAATACGCTTTCCCGTTAGAATATCGTAGCCGGCAGTATATCGACCTTCCCAACAGCCGGGGTATCTCTCTCGAATGCTGCCTTCGCCATTCGCTCTTTGCCTACCAGCCATAATGATCTCTCTTTTCCATTTGCGTCTGAGCATCAAGCCACGAGAGAAATTTTCCTTTGTCAATATATACCCTTTGACCACTTACTGTATGGGGAAAGCCGTCTCTCTTTAGAAGCTTATATGCGACCGTAAGACTGCACCCGAGAGTCTTTGCAACGAGCGGCATCGTCATCACATCCGGAAGATCTTCTTTGCGCCGGATTCGCGGCATCTTACTATCGTCCATCCTTGTCACTCCGTATAGAAGAGAGAGTCCTTCTCTTCTGTTTGCACATTTAGCCAGGTAAGGAATTTGTCTTTCGGCACGAAGATACGACTTCCAACTTTGAAGGCAGGAAAGTCGATGCGCTTCACAAGCTCATAGACCTGAGACAGCCCGAGGCCGAGGAAATTGGACACCTCTTGAACATTGAGGATAAGGGGGAGCTCATCGGAACTCTTATACTGGCAACTTTTCATTTTGCATTCCTCCTGTGAAGTAATCTATATCAATACTTACGAGGAGGTTTGGTAACCAACAACAGGTTCGTACAAATTATCAGCAATAGAAAGCAGAAACTGCATTTTATTTGTGGCGAATTTGCCGCAATTAAACGACAGTTGCGTTGGGGCGTTATGAGATTAGCTAAAAAAGAAGCACTTACGGATCAATACCGTAAGTGCCTCTCTATGGGTTTTCAAATTACTGGATGGCGTCTTTGAAAGCCTTTCCTGCTTTGAACGCAGGTGCCTTAGATGCAGGGATATCAATATGCTCACCTGTTGCAGGATTCTTGCCAGTACGGGCAGCACGTTCTTTGACCTCGAAAGAGCCGAAGCCCACCAGCTGCACTTTGTTGCCAGCCTTCAAAGCGCTCTCAGTAGTCGTGATAAATGCAGCGAGAGCAGCCTCGCAATCCTTCTTGGAAAGGCCACTCGCTTCAGCCATTGCGGCAATCAGTTCGGTTATATTCATAGTTTTTCTCCTTGATGTTATTTTGTTTTCTGTATAATTGTTTAGGTGCCTATGGAATGAAATGACAAGACCCTCTTAGAGTTTTTCACGCACCATCATAAGGGCATAACCAAGTAGATTTTGGCCTTGCCATTTTGCCCGGTCAAGTCTGCTTGGATCACGCATGGATAAACCAATGCCCCAAATCCGATCATTTACAGCACACTCAGCAAGAAATGCATTTCCAGTATCTTTCAGTCTCTCCCTTAGATCAGGGTTCTGCGTAAACTTTGCGAAAAGCCCCTCATAGACGACGATTTGTCGAATACCGTTCCATAGGCTCTCATCATAGCCGGATACAAGCCGTCCAAGAGCCTTTATCTCGGCAGCATTATCCGTAGCAAGAATCTGTGTGGCAACCTTTTCATCGCCAAAGGAAAGTGCCTTGCGGTACATCATATACTGCTCCATTGAGGAAAAGGTGATACCATTGTGCGTAAATGTGGAAGGATACCAGTTGCTAAAGTATCCATTCTCTTCGTTATTGTTGTGAAAACAGATAACAGTCATCACACTTCTCCTACTTTTTTTACTGCCAAATCAAGTTCCAAGTCATGGAGCCCAGCGTAGGCTTTTTTCAAAAAGGACACAGGAATCTTCTTGACCAGTTCCGCACTAGACAAGCCGTAAAACCACTGATAATAGGCGTAAAACTCTCCAATCCAAGCTGGCATAAACCCGCCCATCGCCTTGCCTTCTTTAAGACAATAGCTTTCTGTTTCGGTGAAATAAGTCCAAAGCTCCTTCGCATCCATTGTATTGACATACGCTTTTGCCTCGTCAATACTCTTTCTCGTTTTGCTTGCCATATAGGTGTTAATGAACTCCTCAGTATCTTTGTCGGGATACTGCTGTGCAACAAGGTCAAAGAGCTTGCCCTGGTTTTCTACAACATCGTCTAAGTATGCCTCTGCATACGCTCGCACTATCATCACCTCTCAAATAAAGTGCTGAACACCTTTGTGACCTTGTTTGCGTCGGAATCAACAAGTTCACGCATATTGTTTCTTGCAGACACATCTCTCTGGTTGTATCTGTCGTTAAACTCTGCATAAGGGACAACAAGTAGCTCGTCGCTTTTTTCTCTCAGATTCGCATAGGCTGCTTTGGATTTGATGCAGTACTGGAGACCTAACCCGCCCAACGAGAGCAGCTCTTCAAGAATATCAATATCGATATTGTCCCGAACAAATTCTTTCGCAATATAGAAATAAGAAGCGTTAGCTCTCCAGCCACGAATGACATCGTAATCGCCTGTGTCAATGCCATACTTCTCGATGAACTTCTCTGCGAGCATACGATATCGTTTGGAATCAGCTGCCTCCCTATGCTTCATCAGTTCTGCAAGCCACGCCAGGACATCCCGCTGCTGGAAATCTAAGATTCTTAGTCCGTCGGTATCAAGTTCGTACTTATGGACCCATCCGTTTGTATTATTAGGTCGGCAGACCGCCCATTCTTTTGCAAGTTCAATACTCTCGGTTAGATAAAAGCCTTTGCCATAGTCGTGCTTTTCATCCCCGCCACCGTATTGGGGAACTACGAGCTTATTGGGAGTACCGTGATATAGAGTTATGATTCCCATTTCCTCGTTCCTCCATAAACGAACATCTTCTCATGCATGGATATCTCTGACATATTACTATTATACCGAGCGCAGGATGAAATGGCAATCTCAACTTTTTTACTGCCAATTTCTACTTCGTAACCGTCAAACCTAACCGCGCATAGACACACATGAGACAATAGTAGCGGAACGTTGCGAAAGGTTTCGCTACTGTTGTATTGTGGGATGTCAGAATGACAAGCGCAGAGTTGAAACATCGGGCGGAGCTACAGGAGTGGGCGGCACAAATCCAGGAATGTCGCAGCAGCGGTCTCTCCGTAAGCGAATGGTGCCGGCAGCAAGGTGTTACAACAACACTCCTGGCAAGTTTCTCAGGCATCCCTCTTTCTTTTGCGGAAGCTCAAATCCTGCCAAGTAAAAAAACCGTTAAAATGCTGCGCAGCGGATTGAAAAAATAAGCTGACGGGACTATTTTATACAAGGTGAGTGTGTAAAATCAAATTTTTAAGGGGGAGGCGGATAAAAATGCCGCACCGTAAGAAGATTTTACTCTCAGACAGTAATGAAGCCCTCAGCATGCTCCTGGCGGATTCCCTGCGTGAGCGCGGAAACTTCCATGTATTTCACGCAAAGGATGAGGACGAGACAACCAAGGCGCTCCACCGGCACCGACCTCACGTTCTTCTGCTGGATTTTCTGCTGCCGCACAAGGGCGGCTTTCACGTTATGCAGCATCTGCGCGAGGACGGGTACAAAATCTCGACGATTTTTATGACGGCTCTGCCGACACACAGGGTCATAGAGGAGGCATACCGTTTGGGCGCAAGCTTTGTGCTCCCGAAGCCTTTTACGGCAAGGGCGTTGGTCGAACGGATACACGATGCACTGCACAGTGATCGGCCCTAATTTGCACACATCAAAAATAGTGACCGCCATCTCAGTGAGCGAACGGCTCCTTGAGATGGCGGCCTTTTATATCCCCATCTACGCTGCTGAGGGCGACAGCGCTATGAAGCTGCTCACGTCCGGCTTCTCCGGCAACGCGACTACTGCTCTTGCCTACATCCTGCTCGGTACCTTCGCTACGGCGATTGCTACCACCGGCCTTGCCGACATTGTCTCCAAGAAGCTGAGCAAGATCATTGGCACCACTTCTCGGCATGATCACCCTGATTGCCTGCCTGTCTCAGAACCTCATCCCCATTCACATCGCTTATATCCCCATCCTGATTCCTCCCATGCTCGTGCTGATGAACAAGATGCGCCTCGACCGCCGCGCTGTGGCTTGCTGCCTTGCCTTCGGTCATAAGGCTCCCTACATTCGATTTCCACTGCACGGGCGACGCGCTCTACATGATGAGCTTTTTGCTGTGCCCTGCGGAACGGCACCGGCCGGAACAGGAAGACGAGTAAGGGGCGCGCATATCGCTTGCGCCGCGGGCGGTTCCAACCGCTGCCAGCGCTTCCACGTCCCACTGGATCGGCTCCATGCCTATCGAGCGGATGGTGGAGATGACGTGGTCGTCATACTCGCCAAACGGGCAGCGGATGAGCGTCGGGCGGACGCCGGTCAACGCCTCGATCTTATCGTTGCAGGTGTTCACGTCTGCGATGATCTGGTCGGCGGTGAGGGAATTATAATGATCATGCGCGTTGGAGTGGTTCATGAGCTCATTGCCGCTGTCCACGATGGCCTTGGCCTGTTCGGGATACTGATCCGCCCAGTTGCCCACGACAAAAAAGGTACAGGTGACACCGTACTCCTTGAGCACGTCGAGGATCTTCTGTGTGTTGTCCGCCCCCCACGCCGCGTCGAACGAGATGGAGCACACCTTCTGGTCGCGCTGGACACAGTAGATCGGCAGTTGGCGCGTGGCGGCCGACGCGCTGACGGCGGCGGGATAATTGACGGCGGCAAAGATCGCCGCGGCGGCCAGCACCGCCGCGCCCAGCGTCAGCCATTTGCGCCGGAGCACCAGAAAGCGCGGCGGCTTCTTCTCCTTTTCAGACTTCTTCCTGCGGTCAAAATGAAACAGCATCAGCATATCCTCCCCAATTCTCTTGGTAGAGGGTATGCTGGTGCTGTTCATATCATGCAAGGGGGACGGGCTTTACTCGATGCCCGCCAGCGTTTGGGCTTCGGCGACGTACTGGTCGACGAGGCCCTGCTCCTGCATCTCGGCGATCTTTTCGTTCAGGTAGGCGACAAAGTCCTCGTTGCCCTTCTGCACGCCGATGCACTGGCCCTCGCTGTCGCTTTCGATGCCGATGTCCTTGACCGTCAGGTCATCGTTCGCCGCGGCGAATGCAAGAGCTGCGGTGTAGTCGATGTACACAACATCGAGCTTGCCGCTCTTGAGCTCCATGATGAGATCCTGCGCCTTGACGAGGCCGACGACGTTCTCTTCGCTCACCAGCTCGTTGGCGATGGGCACCTGAATGGTACCGTTCTGCACGCCGACCTTGTGACCACTCAGGTCTTCGGGCTTGTTGTAGAGCGCGTCATCCTCCGCGCGGATCAGAATGGCCTGCTGCTGCTTAAAGTACGGGTCAGAGAAATCGACGGACTTCAAGCGCTCCTCGGTCGAGGCCATACCGGCGATGACAATGTCAAAATCACCCTTGGCGGGGTTGATGCACAGGTTGTCGAACGACATGTCGACGACCTTGAGTTCGACGCCGAGGTCATCGGCGATGTACTGCGCGATAGCAACGTCAAAGCCGACGATGGTGTCCTTGCCGTCCACCTCCGTGTGGAACTCGTTCGGGGGATAGTCGGCAGAGGTTCCCATCACGAGCACGCCCGCCTCTTTGATCTGCTCGATCTTGGACTTGGCGGTGTCATCGGACGACGCATCGCCGTCCGAGCTGCCCTGCGCGTTGTCATCGCTCTTGCTGCCGCAGGCGGCGAGAGACAGGATCATCATAAGCGCTAAAAGCAGCGCCGCAAATTTCTTGAATGCGTTCATCTTTGTTCCCTCCTGCGTGTCTTATTCCCACAGGGGCTTGTCCCAAAGGTTCACCTTGGTGCCGATGCCCATTTCCGTCGCGTTCAGATAGAGCTGATAGGCGATCATGATGTCCAGCGCGCCGAGGCCCATGGACGCGGCGGCGACGAACTGATCGTCCGAGGTGCGCAGCTTCTTCGTGCCGAGCACCAGCTCGCTCAGGTCCATGATCTGGCTCTCATCGAGCTTGCCCTCCTTCGTGAGCTTGGACAGCGGGTTCGTGTGCTGCTTGAGCTGTGTCCAGTAGTCGGCGACGATGCCGTCGGCCTTGAGGAAGACGTCCTCCATCACCTCGTTGGAGTGCATGGAGACGAGGCCGCAGCCGGGCGTGAGCCAGGAGGTGTCCATGAACGGCTTGGGCGCGGTCGTCTCGCCGACGATGAGCTGGGACTTGAGCGCCGCAGCCTTGCTGTCGCTCGTCGGGATGATCTCGACACCCAAGCTGTCGCCGTACTCCTTCGCGATGCCCTCGGCCTTGGCGACATCAATGTCGCAGAGGTACATGGTCTTGATCTGGGGCAGCGCCTCGTGCACGGCGGAGATCATCGTGCGGCCGATAACGCCCGCGCCGACAAGGCACGCGGTGTCCGCTCAAGATTGTAGCACTGAATAAAGAGGCGAAATAGAGCGGCAAACGATTTGGTAAAAATATACACAAAAGTCAGCATAACTATGACGGTCGAACATCCGCTGCGGCACAATACGGGGTATTTATAAGCAAGCAAAAAGATTTTGCTGCATGAAAACACGCAAAAAAAGAAAGGTGCCGGGCTGAAACGTTCACTGTTTCAGTCCGACACCTTTTTCATAAAAGTGCAAAAGTGCGCAAATGACCCCTGCCATCCCCAAATGGCAGGAGCCGTCTGCGTGATCGTGTGGGGCGCGCACGCGCCCTGGTATCATAAAGCCGCGAGCGGCTCTATCATCATGCGTCGTTTTCGAGCATCCGGTAGCCCACGCCGATCTCGGTGAAGATATACTCGGGCGAGGCGGGATTCTTCTCGATCTTGCGGCGGATGTTCGCCATATTCACGCGCAAAATCTGATTGTCGGCCTTGGCCTTCGGCCCCCAGATCTGCTTGATGAGATAGTCATACGTCAGCACCTTGCCAGCGTACTTGCCGAGCAGCGCCACGATCTTGAACTCGTTGAGCGTCAGGTGCACATCCTGATCGCCGATGAGCACGTGATGCTTGTCATAGTCGATGGTCAGGTCCTTGACGGTGAACTTGCCCGACTGCGCGATCTCGTTGTTGTCGAGCGGCGTGCGCGTGTGACGGATGGCCGTGCGGATGCGCGCGAGCAGCTCGCTCGTGCCGAACGGCTTTTCGATGTAGTCGTCCGCGCCGAGGTCGAGCGCCATGACCTTGTCATGCTCGTGCGTGCGCGCCGAAACGACGATGATCGGCAGACTCGACCACGAACGAACCTCCTTGAGGATGTTCATCCCGTCCATGTCGGGAAGCCCCAGGTCGAGAATGATGAGATCGGGGCAGTGCGAGGTGATCATCGAGATCGCCTCGGCACCCGTCTGCGCCACCAGCACGTCGAAGTCGTTCGCGGTGAGAACCGTCGAAATAAAGTTGCTGATGTTCTGCTCGTCTTCCACCACGAGCACTTTATCCTTCAATTTCACTGTTGATGCCCTCCTCCAGCGGCAGATAGAAGCGGAAGCATGCTCCGCCCGAATCTAAGTTTTCTGCGGTCATCGTGCCGCCGTGCGCCTTGACGATGGTGTAGCACACGGAAAGGCCGATGCCCATGTTTTTCTTCATATCAAAGTTGTTGTGCGACACGCCGGAAAGCCCGCCGTTAAAAATCGTCGAGAGCATCTCCTTCGGGATGCCGACGCCGTTGTCGCTGACGGAAAAGCAGGCGTTCGTCCCCTCGCGTGAGAGGCAGACACGGATCTGCGTGACGTTTCCGCCGTGCATGGCGGCGTTTTCCAGCAGATTCATAATGACCTGACGGATGAGCGTCGCGTCCATCGGCACCATCAGCACCTCGTCCGGTACCTCGATCGAAACCTTGATCGCGGGGAAGCGCTTGGTGAACTTGCTGACCGAGACGCCGACGATCTCCTCGGCCGCCTCACAGTCCTTTTCGATCTTTGCCTGTCCGCCGCTCATGCGCGTAATGGACAGGAGATTTTCGACCATGCGGATGAGCCACTGCGCGTCCTCGTTCACGTCTTCCAAAAGGCGGCGCTTCTGCTCGGGAGAAAACGAATCCTCGTTTTCAAGGATCGCGGCGGTGTTGCCGACGATGCTCGTCAGCGGCGTGCGGATATCGTGCGACATCGCGCGCAGGAGATTGGCGCGCACGGCTTCCTTTTCTGTTTCGATGCGCAGCCGCTCCTGCTTTTTGATCTGCGTGTTCATCGCGCTGATCATCATGGACACCGTCAGCATCGCAAGGAAAGTAAACGGGTAGCCGGTGATCGTGAAGTTGAATTCCCAGTAGGGATATGTAAACACGTAGTTGACGAACAGCACGCCGGAAACAGCGCTGAATATCCCCCAGAAATAGCCCTCCGTCCAGCGCGAGATGGTCGCGACCGCCAGCACGAAGATGAGGTTCACGTAGCCACTGCCGTCGTCGATCCTTCGCAGCAGCGTGCAGAGCACCGTCGCCATAGCCAGGATCGCCGCCGTCAGCAAAAGGTCGTAGATCCAACGCATTTTTTCGGGGATTTTTGCCATGTCGCCGCCTTCTCTCGCTTGATCGTTGGCGCGGAGAAAGACTCCGCATGCTTTCCGTCCCCATTATAGCATACAGCCTGCTAATTTTGTGCTAAATCGAATATTTTTTTCATGGTAGCAAAAAGGACGGCGCGATGCCGTCCCTTTCGCTGATAAAGGAAGAAGTGGAATTCAAAATTAAATCTTGCGGATGCTGACATTCGTCACATTCGCCATGTTGAAGCCGGGCTGCTGGGCGATTGCCGCCATGATGGCGACCTTGACCTCGTCGGTCAGACCGTCAGCGGGAACGACGGGCGCTGCTGGCGCGGCAGCTGCTGCGGCGGGCTTCGGAGCCTCGGGCTTCGAGAGGATCTTGCCCATCAGCATCGTCAGGAAGATGATGCAGGTAAGGCCCACAAACGTGACGCCCATACCCATGATAACAACAAATGCGCTGGAAACTTGCATCGGCGGATACGCTCCTTTTATGTATTCTGGCGCTATTATAGCGCGCAGAATTTGCATATCAACCGTTTGGAAGTCCTCTTAGCATTGGCTTAACGCGAAGAGTTTTTCCCTTAACAGCGTTTTTATTGATGTTCAGTTTCCGCTAAAGATAAAACAGTCAGCACGCCGTCCTTTACGCGGAACTTAACGTCCCAGCCGCCAAAGCTCATACCGTACACGCGCTCGGGGTCGTTCTGGTACTGCGGGCGCGGGTCCTGCGCAAGCACACCGAGCAGCGCCTCGCGCTGCCCCTCCGGCAGCTTTTGCAGGAGCTCCGGCGGGCTTTTGACTTCGATCGTCTCCTTCGGCGACGGGGCAAAGCCGCCCAGCGCCTCGGGGTGTGCGTCGGCGTAAGGAAGGTAGGGCTTGATGTCATAGATCGGCGTGCCGTCCATCAGGTCCGCGCCGGAGACGATCAAAACGTCACCGAAGCCATCCTCATGCTGCACGCTTTCGAGCTTCACGCAGGAAAGTCCGATGGCGTTCGGGCGGAACGGCGAGCGCGTTGCAAAAACGCCCACGCGCTCGTTGCCGCCAAGGCGCGGCGGGCGCACCGTCGGCGACCATGTGTCGCGCACGGCGGCGGAAAACTGCCAGATGAGCCACAGGTGCGAAAAGCTCTCGATGCCGCGCAGCGCATCGGGATTGCGGTACTCCGGCTCGAAGACGATCTTCGCGCGAAGCGCGGGGACGAGCCCGCTCTGGCGCGGGATGCCGAATTTTTCCGGAAAGTCAGAGTGGATTCTGGCAATGACTTTCATTGTATAGTCCATAGAATGCTCCTTTTTTCGCACCTAACAGAGGTGCGTGAGTTTTGCAGCGCCGCGGGCGCTGTATGGGGGGCCCCGCCTGCCGGGGGGCGCGGGGCAAAGGGGGTATTCTCTTCTCAAAGAGAATACCCCCTTTAAATCCCCCAGAGAAGGACGAGGGGCGCCCCCCTCGACCCCCTACATTGGCAGTCGGGCGCTTGAATGACTGCACGCGCTGCGCAGTGTTGGTGCGGTGTACATGGCTTCGCCATGAACCCCTACCGCCTCGTTACGACTCTCAACCGCGCCTTACTATTGTGAGGCGCGAGTGACGGAAGAACGGCGGCAGACTGCGTGCGAAATAGCGGCATTGCTGGCGCTCGCCGCATTGTAGCGACTGGCGGTAGACGATGATTACTGCGCACTTCTACAA
>OGFG01001388.1_pt1 | contig 24379 bp, 19 predicted proteins | sample 1570761 | NCBI WGS metagenome assembly OGFG01 (sample SAMEA2581938, study PRJEB24529) | metagenome | biome: Human gut stool | place: China | collected 2011 | reverse complement strand
GGATGCCCACATAATCATAGATGAACTTTTTGCCTTCCAGCTCCGGGCAGTTGCCAGCCAGAACTTCCGGGTAATAGGCCACCACCGGGCAGTTGTAATGGTTGTCGCCCAGGCCCTCGTCCACGTTGTAGGTCAGGCAGGGGTAGAAGATGGCGTCCAGCTCCATCTGGCTCAGGGCCTTGATGTGACCGTGGCTCAACTTTGCCGGGAAGCAGGCCGTATCGCTGGGGATGGTGGCCTGTCCGGCCAGATACAGCCCGCGGCTGGACACCGGGCTGGTGTGCACCGCAAAGCCCAGCTTGGTCCAAAAGGCCCACCAGAAGGGCAGCAGCTCGTAGAAGCCCAGGCACAGCGGGATGCCGATGGAACCGCGCTTGCCGGGCACTGGCTTGTAACTTGCCAGCAGCTCCTGCTTGTAGGCGTACAGGTTCAGGCTGTTGTCGGCGCTCTTGCCGGTAACGGGCTTGTCGCAGCGGTTGCCGGAAATGTACTTGCGGCCATCCGCAAAGGTGTTGACGGTGAGCTGGCAGTGGTTGCCGCAGCCGCCGCACTTCACGCTGACCACCTTCTGTTCAAAGGCTTCCAGCTCCTGCCGGCTCATCATGCCGGAGGCGGTACGGTGGGCCTTGCTGCTCTGGCGCAGGCCATACAGGGCCGCACCGTAAGCACCCATCAGACCGGCAATGTCCGGGCGGATGACCTCCACGCCCATCTCTTTTTCAAAGGCGCGGAGCACGGCTTCATTATAAAAGGTACCGCCCTGCACCACGATCTTGCGGCCCAGTTCTTCGGGGCTGGACGCGCGGATGACCTTGTACAGTGCGTTCTTGACCACGCTGATGGACAGACCGGCCGAGATGTTCTCGATGCTGGCACCGTCCTTCTGGGCCTGCTTCACCGAGCTGTTCATGAACACGGTGCAGCGGCTGCCCAGGTCCACCGGGCGGTCCGCAAACAGACCCAGGGCGGCAAACTCCTTGACGTCATAGCCCAGGGCCTGGGCGAAGGTCTGCAAAAAGCTGCCGCAGCCGGAAGAACAGGCTTCGTTCAGGAAGATGTTGCTGATGGCACCATCCTCAATCTTGAAGCACTTCATATCCTGGCCGCCGATGTCGATGATGAAGTCCACATCCGGCATGAAGTACTTGGCGGCGGTGAAGTGGGCCACCGTTTCCACCAGACCGTAATCACAGCGGAAGGCGTTCTTCACCAGCTCTTCGCCGTAGCCGGTGGTGGTCACGCTGGCCACCTGCAGGCCGGGGTGTTCCTTGTAGATCTTGAGCAGCTGCTCCCGGATGAGGGGCAGCGGGTTGCCGAGATTGGGCTGATAGTTGGTGTACAAAATCTGGCTCTTTTCGTCCACGACCACCAGCTTGACGGTGGTGGAGCCGGAGTCGATGCCGATGTGCACCGGGCCGCAGTGGGCACTGAACGGCACATGCGGCACGCTGTGGGACATGTGCCGGGCGTGGAATTCCTCGTACTCCTGCTTGTTGGCAAACAGCGGCGGCTCGCTGGCATAGGTGGCCGTGGCGGCATACTTGTCCAGTGCGTCGGCCACATCGGTGAGCACAAAGGATTTGTCCGCATACAGGGCGGCCCCCAGTGCCACATACAGCAGGCTGTTTTCCGGGCAGGTGCCGGTCACGCCCAGCGCCTCGTCAAAGCTCTTGCGCAGCACGGTGCTGAAGGTGAGCGGCCCGCCCAGATACAGGATGTTGCCCTTGATGGGGCGGCCCTGTGCCAGACCCGCAATGGTCTGGTTGACCACGGCCTTGTAGATGCTGGCGGCAATGTCCTCGGTGCGGGCACCCTGATTGATCAGGGGCTGCACGTCGCTCTTGGCAAACACGCCGCAGCGGGAAGCGATGGTGTAGGTGCGCTGGGCCTGCTCGGCGGCCTTGTTCATCTCGTCGGCGCTCATCTTGAGCAGGGTGGCCATCTGGTCGATGAAAGCACCCGTGCCGCCGGCACAGCTGCCGTTCATGCGCACTTCGGTGCCGTTGGTCAGAAACAGGATCTTGGCATCCTCGCCGCCCAGCTCAATGACGCAGTCGGTGGCGGGCACAAAGCGTTTGACCGCCACGCGGGTGGAGAACACCTCCTGCACGAAGGGCACGCCGCAGCTGTCGGCCAGACCCATGCCCGCCGAGCCGGAAATGCTCAGCAGTGCTTTCTGCCCGTGCAGCTGCTCGGCGTCAATGCGGCGCAGCAGCTCCTGCGCCTTTTCCAGAATATGACTATAATGTCGTTCGTATGTAGAATACAGCAGTTCATCATGCTCGCCCAACACCACGCACTTGATGGTGGTGCTACCGATGTCAAGACCTACTCTCACCTTGTTTTTCCTCCTAAGGACAAATAACCGGAACGAAACGCCCCGGCTGCCATGGTAAACAGCCGTTTGCGGCAAAGACCCGCAACGGCGTTTTTTCTTTTCAGCCGCCCACATTGCGCAGCTACGTCATTTTCAAGCAGTACGCGTTATAAAAAGACACAGCAAATGCGCTTTTGCATACATTATTATTATAATCCAATTGCGGACAGCATTCAATCCATGTTGTCTATTTTACACGAAAAAAATAGTATTTTTTGCTCAAAAGGCTGAACTTTTTGTGAACATGTGTCGGTTTTCCCGCAAAAAAGCCGCCGCACAGCGCTTTGTGCAGCGGCCTTGTACCGGCGGGACGATTTCGAATGGCTCCGCATGCGCTTTGGCTATTTTCAGCGGAAGTTCCTTTCTACGCCCCACGCGTAAAAATGTTTTTGGAGTGCTCCATTCTCCTTACCGGTTCACGAAATTCAGCACCAGAACCAGCAGCAGCATGTGCACAGGGTAAAAGGCGTAGCAGGCATACTGGAAAGGCTTGCTGTGATAGCCCTGCCGACCGCAGTACAGCCAGATGGGCACCAGTGCCAGCAGCGCCAGCCCCTGCTGGCAAAGCTCAAAGTCCATGCCGAAGAGCTGAATGGGGTACATAAGCCCGCCCAGCAGCTCCACGTTGACCCAGTACAGCGCCGCCAGCTGCCCCAGCAGGCACCACCACTTGCGCCCATGGAAGAAGTAAAAGATGAACACGGTCAGCACACCGGCGCCGTAGTAGTCCACCATGCCCAGCGTGCCCAGCACTGCGCCTGCCGCCACCACAAGGGCGGATACCAGCAGGTACATCCATGTTTTCTGCTTTTTGCGCACGGTTTCCATCAAATGGACGCCCAGAATGCCCAAAAGCAGCGTCCAGATGACGTTCTGGTGCACCGGGTAGAACCATGTGCCGCCGTACATCAGGTCGAAGGGGATCTCTGAAAGCAGGGCAAACAGCAGCAGACGCAAGGTGTATTTTTTCAGGTCGTGGGTGTGGAAGTAGCCCTCCACCGCCATAAAGGCAAAGATGGGAAACGCCACCCGCCCCGCGCAGGTCAGCCATTCCTGCGCAGGCAGCAGGGTCGCCCACAGGTGGTCCATCAGCATCAGCGCCATGGCAAGGATATGAAGTGCCGCAGCGCTCAGGTCAAAGCGGGTCGCGGCAGTGGGTTTGATAGCTTTTGTTGACATACGCATACCTCGTCTTTTGTCGAAATTCAGTTCCTTTATCTGGAATACGAACGAGCCCCGCAAAGAATTGCAGCCCCGGCCAGATTTTTCCACCGCCGGGGCTGCAGGAATGCTTTATTTTTTCTGCTGTGAAGCACCCAGACATAGAAAGGTCGAGCCAAGGCAGAGCCACACCACCGCCGTGAAGCGATTTTTCGCAGTGATAAAATTCAACATCGCAGTAAGAAAAGACAGCAGTCCGCTGAGATAAAATAGATTCCATTTTTTCATGGCTTATCCCTCCGGTTTTGGTTTTTTCACCGGCTATTTTGGATACGGCAAGCGCAGGGGCGGCTGCCATTTTACTCCGCGTGCAAAGGGGCGCAGAGCGCCCGCCCGGCACGCAGAAAGCATGTGCCCGCAACAGTCTGCGGGCAAATTCATGAAGGGTGGCTTGCCTGCCTGCCCATGGAGACGTAAGCGCAAAAGCAGGAATGCGGGAAGGAGCAAGGGACGGTTTCGGCGAAAAAGCGTCTGGCGGTGGCGGAAAAGCCGAACGCAAGATTTTTTCATAATAGCTGGCTCGTAAGGTGAGCCGTACCAAAACTTCCTTGCGGAAATGTGCAGCCTTATAGTTCATCTGCACCTGAACCGGCAGCCGCGCGCCCGGCGCTTGCCGCACCCAAAATAGTCGGTGGAACGTTTATTTAGTTTTTGGCGTTTTCCAGATAGATCTCAAAGGCTTCGGCAAAGCTGGCATTTACATCAAAGGGGACAGCGTAGTCCACCTTGGATGTCACAAGGCAGAGGTCCAGCCGATTGGAGGTTTCGTCTGCCTGCCGGTTCAGTTTGCTCAGCGCCGCATGGATGACCTTGCGGTCGTAGTTGATGGTGGTCACCCGCTTCACATCGCAGCAGTAGGAGATCTGGTTGCCCTCGGCGTTGAAGCGGTAGCCGGTGCCCCCGCCGGAGAGCAGCTGCTCAGAACTGCGCAGGTCGTTCATCCGTTTGAAGGTGCGGGCAATGCTCTGCCGCGCGGCATTCAGGCTGACCTCGCTGTCCATATCCATGTCCAGCGCATCCTTTGCCTTGCGAATGGCGGCAAACAGGCGGCTCTTCTCCTCCAGCAGATAGAGCATGAACCGGGCAACGTCGGTGATCTGCTCTGCATATTCGGTCTGTGCCACGTCCATAACGGTCTCGTCCTCGGCCTCGGGCATCACCTTATGGCGCAGATAGGTGTTGGCCACCTTGGTCACGTTGGCATCGCAATCCAGAATGCCCTGCGCCTCGTCCAGCAGAGACTGGAGCTTGTTCTGGTAGCGGAATGCTTCCTTCAGGTTCATAGTCGTTCCCTCCATCTTGTTTTTTCTGCTTTCAGCTTACCACAGACTGCCCGCCCGCGCAAGCCTTCCGGTAAAACAGACAAAACGCCCGCCCCGGTCATGCCGGGGCGGGCGTTTTGCATTTGCTGTGACACTTATTGGGATAAGAGATTGGCATTACTCAGCCGGCCACGCGCTCGGTGCGGCCTGCCTCCAGCATATAGCGCAGGAAGCCGGTCACGTCGGCAGGGTCGGTCACGGTGAGGTCAAAGCCCTTCTTGGGGGCAGTGTCCATCATCTGCAGCATGGAGCGTGCGGTAGTGTCCTTTTTCAGGTCGCAGGTCTTGCCGTTGTCCAGATGCAGCAGCACGCTGCCGTGGCTGGCAGAAAGCTGGCGCATGAAACGTTCCTTATCAAAATACTCGATACGAAGCATAGGAATACCTCCTTGATGAAATGGTTTATGTTACACTTGCCGTCCGGTCCTCTTTGGACAGGCGGCGGGAGAATAGCGGTTTTGCCCGGCAGGGAACGCTTGCACAGCTTGCGTTCCCGTTGCGCCGGTGCTATACTGAGCTTGGAAGCTCTGATAGGATAATACCACAAAACAATCGCAAATTATAGAACAGAACCGCATAGTATATGCAACAAAACCGGCATTGATAAAAAACATTCAAAGTATTGCGGAAAGGAATTGGTGAATATGGCATATCAGACAAGCTGTGCCTCCTATACCAGCGGCCGGGTGGGGCTGTCCAGCGCTACTGCCGTGGTGGCGGATGCCGCCGGGCGGGAGCAGGCCCAGCACGGCAGCCCACTGTTCCCTATCGCCTGCTATGCCGAGGATCTTTCCTGTTTTTCGGTGGCGTGGCACTGGCACGAGGAATTTGAGTTCATTCTGGCGGCGTTGGGGCCCATTCATGTGGACGTGAACAAGACCCGGCTGACTTTGCAGACCGGGCAGGGGGTGTTCATCAACTCCGGGGCGCTGCACGCGGTAGAGTCTGCCGAGGGCAGGGCGCTGCTGCACTCCGGCGTGTTCCAGCCCCGGCTTATCGGCGGCATGGACACCGTATTCTGGCAAAAACTCATCCGCCCGCTCTTGCAGCCCGGCACACCGCCCTTCTTTTTGCTGGACGAGGCCGTGCCATGGCAGCGGCAGGTGCTGCTCTGCCTGCGGGAGGCGTGGAAGGGCGTGGCGGACGAGTCCTTTGACTACGAGAACCGGGTGCGCTACCACCTTACTGCCGCCCTGCGGCTGCTCATCACCCAATGCGTCAGCGGCAAAGTAAAGGTATCGGAGCAGGAGCAGATCGCCTCGGAGCGGATGAAGCAGATGCTCCGCTATGTAGAGGAGCACTACGCCGAGGAGCTGACCGTGGAAAAGCTGGCTGGCTGCGTCGCCCTGAGCGAAAGCGCCTGTCTGCGCAGCTTCCGGCAGTTTCTGGGTATCACGCCCATCCAGTACGTCAAGCAGTTCCGGGTGGAAAAGGCCGCCGAGCTGCTGCGCTCCACCCGGCTCAAGACCGGCGAGGTGGGGCTGGAATGCGGTTTTTCCGATGCCAGCTACTTTATCAAGACTTTTCGGGAGATCAAGCACTGCACCCCCCGGGAGTACCGTATCCGCTTCTGCTGAGCAAAAAGTAAAAAATGCCGGGCAGCTGCAGGCTGCCCGGCATTGCATTATAAAATTTTCCCCTGCCAGCGCTCCGGCGGGATGATCGGCTCGGTGACAAAAGCTTCGGGGTTCGGGGCAAGAACATGGCGGGTGACCCGGAAAAGCCCCTCGGCATCGCACAGGATACACTTTGCATCGCCAAATTTTGTATTCCGGGCTGCGCCGCAGTCCAGATATGCCTGTTCCAGCTTGACGAAATCCTCCGAGATATGCGGCTGCTGCGCGTTGTAGTGGCGGCGCATATAGACGGTGTGCTGCACCCCGGTTTCGTCCACCACGGTCATCTGCATGGGCTTGTCGGTCAGGCGGTTCGGCACGTTCAGCACCTCCTCCACGCTATGGATAAAGGTGTTGCGGGCGTGGGTGACCCCCAGCAACAGCACTTTGCCGTGGGCTGCCCGCAGCCGGTCGTAGCAGCCGCCGGGAGTGCAGGGGGTGTTGGCGTCCAACTCTCCTTCCAGATACGCAGCCGCCCCCTTGCCGTAAGCCGCCATGCTGTGGGTGGGGTGCAGCGAGCGCACCACCCCGGGGCGATGCCGGAACAGCTCCGGCAGAATGCCCACGCAGCACGGGCTGCGGCGTACATCGAACACCCGGTTTTCCTCGTTGATGAACCGCCATGTGTGGGTGGGCAGCAGCAGCAAGCCCTCCGCAAAAAACTCCATCCATGCGTCCAGAACCGTGTCTGCGCCGCCCTCCACCGGGCCGATGGACTTCATGGAGGAATGGATCAGGATGGTCTCGTTGCCTGTCAGCCCCATCGCGGCAAGGTCGTGCTTGAGGTCAGCCTTTGTATATGCCATGTCGTTTCTCCTTTTCGGGCATTTTGTCTGTACCCAGTTTACCGCCTTTTGTGCGGCAAAGCAAGCCGATACACAAAAAGGCACATACCCTGCCGCGTCTGCGAGGGTATGTGCCTTTTTGCTTTTTTCAGTGGTCAGCGGTTACTCGCCCAGCAGTTCCTTGCGCACCGGTGCAACCTGATCGTTCACCAGTTCCTTCAAAGCCTTCTGGAAGTGCCACATATCATTGCCGAGAATGATCATGTTGTAGCCGTCTGCAATAGCCTGCTTCAGGTTCTCCTGCGTGGGAGGCACCACCGGGCCCAGAACGCCCAGACCCTTGGCGCGGCACTTTGCCACCAGCGTCTTGTAGGCCTCGTGGACCTCCTCGCCCATGGAGTAGCCGATCTTCAGCTGCTTGGAAACAGCGTAGTCGATGGGTCCGAAGTTTACGGCATCAATGCCGGGCACGTCAAGGATCTCGTCGATGTTGTCGGTAAACTCAAAGTCCTCGTCCATAGGGATGACCAGCGTATCCCGGTTCTGCTGCTCGATGTAGGCGTTCCAGTCAAAGTTGTGGTAGCCAAAACCGGCAGCACGCACGTTGGTCTCGCCGCCGCGGCGGCCCAGCGGTGCAAACTTTGCGCCCTCCACGCTGCGGCGTGCCATTTCGGCCGTCTTGCAGTGGGGGATCACAACGCCGTCTGCGCCCCATTCCAGCACCTTGCGGATGGCTACCTCGTTGTCGTCTGCCATGCGCACCAGCACCGAAATATCATGCAGTTTTGCCGCCATGATCTGCTTTTCGAATGCTTCATCCAGCATATAGTTGGTGTGCTCCAGATCCAGATAGATAAAATCCAGACCGGACATGGCAATGTTTTCGATCACGCAGGTCGTGCCGGTAAAACACGCCATACCGAAAACCGGGCCCTTTTTCATCTTTTCCTTCAGAGTCAATTCTTACACCTTCTCTTTTTTCTCGGGTTCCTATTATAAACCGCACCCGCTTTGCGGCGGGTGCGGCTGCGTACAGACCTATGCTTAGAAAATGCTGTAACCCAGCAGCTGCGGCAGGGCGGTGGTCAGCGGGCCCCACAGGCTGATAGAGATCAGCACGATGACGTTGCAGATGACATAAGGTGCAGCGCCCTTGAAGATCTCAATGATGGGCATACGGTTGATCTTGTTGCAGGCGTTCAGGCACATGCCAACGGGAGGCGTGACCAGACCGATAGCAAGGCCGGTAATCATCATAGCGCCGAACTGCAGCGGAGAGAAGCCGTACTGCTGCATGACCGGCAGCAGGATGGGAGTCAGCAGTAGGATGGCGGGGCTGACGTCGATGAAGGTACCGATCAGCAGAATCAGCACGTCAAAGATCAGCGCAATGGCCCACGCGGGCAGGTTGAGGGACATGAAGAATGCGCCCACGGTCTGCGGCACCTTCTGCATGGTGAGCACCCATGTGAAGATGGTGGTAAAGCCGATGATGAGCATGATGGAGGAGGAGGAGATCAGGGTCTTTTTCAGTGCCTCCCAGACACCCTTCCAGGTCAGCTCCTTGTAAACGAAGAAGCCCACCAGAATGGAGTACAGCACAGCGACACCTGCGCTCTCGGAGGCGGTGCAGACGCCAAAGGAAACGCAGATGATAATGAACACCGGCATGATCAGGGCGGGAATGCCGCTCAGCAGGCTCTTGGCGGCGCGCTTTGCGTCAAACTTGGCCTTTGCCGGGTGCCAGCCCTTCTTTGCGCTGATGATGTACACGAGGACCAGCTGGGTCAGACCGATCAGGATGCCGGGCACGGCACCTGCCATGAACAGAGCACCCACGGATGCGCCGGAGATCATGGAGTAAACGATCATGGGGGTAGAGGGCGGGATGATCATGCCCATGGTGGAGGAAGCAACGGTGATGCCCGCAGAGGCCTCCGGAGGGTAGCCCTCCTTTTCCATGGCGGGAATCAGGATGGAGCCCAGAGCAGAGGTATCTGCCACAGAGGAACCGGAGATGCCGCCGAAGATCATGGAGGCCACGATGTTCACTTCGCCCAAACCGCCGCGCACCGGGCGCAGCAGCTCCATGCAGAAGTTGATGATGCGCTGGGTGATGCCGCCGGTGTTCATCAGCTCACCAGCCAGCATGAACAGCGGCATGGCGATCATCAGCTCACTGTAGGCACCGTTCCACACGCGCTGCGGCAGCATGGTAATAAAGGTAGGTGCATAGATCAGGATGTAGGTCACACAGGAAGCGCCGATGGCGAAGGCCAGCGGGATGCCCAGCGCGGCAAAGAAGATCAGCAGCACCAGAAGGATGAGCATTGCCATAGTTGTGTATTCTCCCCTTTCCGCTTATGCGTCGTCACGGCTCAGCGCCTGATTCTTGGGCGCAAAGTAGGAAATATCGGCCTTGTACAGGGTGATGATCTTGATCACGACGCAGATGGCACAGATGATGCCGCACACCGGCATGATGCCGTACATATACATCATGGGGATCTCCATGCCCTGACTGATCTGCTTGCCTGCAACGCCAACATACTTGAAGCCCTGATAGGTGAATACCAGATCCACGGCCAGTACGATGAGATAGTTGACGATGGCCAGCCAGCGCTTGCGGGCGGGCTTGACACCGTCGTAGATGATGTCGATCATGACGTGCTCATCCTTGATGACGTTGATGCCCATGCCCCAGAAGGTGGTAAAGGCAAACAGGGTGGTGTTGAACTCTGCCAGCTGCTTCCAGCTCAGGGAGAAGCAGTAGCGTGCAATGACCGTAAAAATGACCAGCGCGGCAAGCAGTGCCATAGCGACGATCCCGATGAAAAAGTACAGGTCAAACAGCTTTTTCCCGAATTTTTTGAGCGCTTCTATTGTGCTCAGCCCCTTTCCTGTAATGTTGTGGGTGGTTTATCATTGAGAAAGGGCAGCCCGAAGGCTGCCCCCGTGCCTCAATAAAAACGATATACGCGCAAGCGGTTATGCCTTTGCAACGATATCCTGCATCTCCTTCAGCTCGTCTGCGGTGCAGATGCCCTCGCTGATGCACTTGTCGTACACAGACTGCACAGCCTGCTGGAAAGCCTTCAGCTCATCTGCGGAGGGCTCGTACACCTCGCAGCCGTAGTCCACGATGGTCTGCTTTGCAGCACTGGAGTTCTGGTCGATCAGCTGGTCGTTGTACTCGCCCATAGCGGTAGCGCACTCGGTGATGACATCGCGGAACTCCTCGGGCAGAGCGTTCCACCATGCAGCGTTCACATAGAAGGGATCCGGATGGAACTGGTAGTTCACTTCGGTGAAGTACTTCTGCACCTCGTAGAACTTCATGCCTTCCACGTTGACCCAAGGGTTCTCCTGACCGTCTGCAACGCTGGTCTTCAGGCCCATGTACAGGTCAGAGTACGGGATGGTGGTGGTGGTAGCGCCCATGGCCTGGAAGGTCATGTCGATGGTTTTCATGCCGTTGGTGCGCATCTTCAGGCCCTTCAGGTCTGCCGGAGCCTTGATAGGGTGCTTGGAGTTGGAGAACTGACGGTAGCCGCCTGCATCGCACAGGTTGATGATGACTGTGCCGGTCTCGCCCTCGGCCTCAGCGCACACCTTCTGTGCCAGCTCGCTCTGCAGCAGAGCGGTGACCTGTGCACGGGTGTTGGTCAGGAAAGGCAGGGTGAACATCAGCAGGCGGGGGCTGAAGTCGAACTGGCCGCCGCGCATACCCTGAATGGTACCTGCGACCACCTGCTCCAGCATCTCCTTCTCGGTGCCCAGCTGGCCGTTGCCGTAAACCTCGATCTTCACATGGCCGTTGGTGGCAGCAGCCACATCCTCGGCAAACTTTTCCATGGAGACAAAGCGGGGGTTGCCTTCGGGCTGTGCATGACCCACGGTCATGGTAAAGCTGCCCAGAGAGGCAAACTTGTCATCACCGCCGGCTGCAGAACTGGCTGCGGAGCTGGCTGCAGGTGCTGCGGTGGTGGTGGAAGAGGCAGAACCACCGCAGGCTGCCATTGCACCTGCTGCGGCCACTGCGCCGGATACCTTCAGAAAGTTGCGACGAGAGATCTTTTTCATACGATTGTCCTCCAACTTGTGTCAGGCCGCCGGGAAACTGCCTCGTGCTTGTCTCTTTGCCGGTCAACCTGTATACAGCATTTACTTCGTGCTGCTATCGTAACAAAAAATACATATTTTCACAAGAGCAATATTCACTGAACTTATTGAGGTTTCTTTGTGCATTTGGCACAATATTCACCTTTTTTCAGCATTTATTCAACTTTTTTCTGGTGTTTTCATCTAATATACCAGTTTCGTCACTACAAGATCCGTGTTTTGCCCGATTGTAAGTTCCTGTATACAAGAGCTGTCATAAACTTCTATTCAAGCATTGACATTCTGTCGCCGGAACGGTACAATGATAATAAGCTTATATTTACCGGATAAATGGAGAACAACTATGGCTACATTACAGCACACTGATGAGCTCTATCATATTCTCGAGGACGAGATCTGCGCACTGAAGATCCTGCCCGGGGAAGCGCTGAGCGAAAACCAGCTGTGCAAGCGGTTCGGCGTTTCGCGCACTCCTATCCGCAGCGTTTTGCAGCGGCTGGAGCAGAACCGCTTTGTGCAGATCATTCCCTGCAAGGGCACCATTGTTACCGCCATCGACACCGGCGTGGTGGACCAGCTCATCTTCCAGCGTGTTGCGGTGGAGGGCATGGTGTTCCGGGACTTTGTGCAGAGCTGCTCGCCCATGGAGATCCTTGCGGTGGAACACCTTTATAATATGCTGCTGGAAGCCGCTGCGGGGCGCAGCGACCCGGAGAACTTTGATTTCAACCACTTCCTCAGCTGCGACCTTGCCATGCACGAGTACTGGTTCCACAAGACCAGCAAGGAGTACCTTTGGGAGCAGATGACCCGTCCGCAGGCAGACTACTCCCGCTTTATCCGTCTGGACATCGTGGGTGCACGCAACGTGTCCAGCGTCGTCAGCGAGCACGCCGAGATGCTGCGCATCCTGCGTGAGAAGGATCTGGACGCCATTGAGCCGCTGATGCGCACCCACCTGTACGGCGGTGTGAGCCGTATGGGCAGCAAGATCTACTCGGACGAATACCGCGGCTACTTCAAGCTACCGGAGAACAAAAAATAAAGAAGGCCGCTGCACAGTTTCCTGTGCAGCGGCCTTCTTCTGGTTGCGCCAGCAGGAGTCGAACCTACGATGGGGGAGTCAAAGTCCCCTGCCTTACCGCTTGGCGATGGCGCATCATGCAAAACAGTATAGCATATTTTCCGCTGTTCCACAAGAGGTGCGCCGCATTTTTGCAGCTTTTTCTGTGCGCTGTCTGCCGCACTTGCGGCGGTTTGGGTCGGTTTTTGGGCTTTGCGGCCGGGCCCCTGCGTTTTCCATATTCTTCCATGTTTTTACGAAAGGCAAGTTTTGCGGGACGCGTTTTTCAAAAAACACAGTCCGCAGGGGGCACAAGATTCATATTGCAAAGGTGAAATTTATTTTTTTCCTGATTTTTCTTATTATTTTCTCAAAAGACTGTATTTTTTGTTGCGGTTCTGGTACACTGGATGTGATAAAAATAAGTTGAAGAAACTACGCCGATGTCCGGGCTGTCCCCGGGCGGGGCAGTGTCTCCATCTTTGTGAAGGAAAGCGAGGGATCTCATGAAAAAATTCCTGAAAACGCTGGTGGTCGGGCTTTGCCTGTTCACGCTGCTGTGCTGCGCACTGCCGGCTGCATTTGCCGCCGACAAAACTTCAGGGAGCAAAAAGGAAGAGAACGTGTACGCCATTGGTATGGATGCCCAAGGCGGCATCTGCTCCACCGTGGTAACCTACACGAACCTGTCCGGCAAACTGGAGAGCACGCCCGAGCAGCCTACCATGACGGGCTACACCTTTGACGGCTGGTACACCGAGCCGGTGGGCGGCAGCAAGGTGACCACCTCCACCGTGTTCACCTCCGACGCCACCATCTACGCCCACTGGACTGCCAAGGCCGGTACTTCTACCGTGCCGCAGCCCACCACCCAGCCTGCCGCCCAGTGGCAGAAGTATGTAGGCCCTGCCCTTGTGGCCGGTGCCCTGCTTACCACCCTGCTGGTCTCCACCATGTTCTGAACACTGCTGTAAACACAATGATACCATTGAAGAAAGGGATCTTACCATGACTACTTCTACCATGAAAATGCCCGCCAGCTATTCCACCATCGAAGCCGAGGAGATGACCTATCTGGACGGCGGCGCCAGCAACGCTTATCAGTCCTTCCTGGACATCGGCAAGGTGTTCAACTACATTGCCCGCATCTTCTCCGGTGCAAGCTCCATCATCAACAATGTTAACGTCATCTACCAGTCCTTTGTATCGCTGAACAGCCTGCTGGGCAGCTTCGGCAAGTAAAAGCATCACCCCAAAGTTCAGATCCGGGAGCCGCGCTTTTTTCGAAAAGTGCGGCTCCCGTTTTTCGTACACGCTGTAATTCAGTGCATTACCGCGCAGCACTTCACGTTCCAGAATTGTGAACAAACTTTTTAAGCTTTTGGGGGGTCAGTGGCCGTTTTTTGGGCTTTTTCTATATAAAAAGCAAAAAAATGCGATATTTTTTGGGCTTTATCTCTTGATTTTGTGTCTGATTTGTTATATTGTTGTTACATGGAATGTGCTAAAATAAGATAGTTTATAAAAGGTCTCTCCAGCTGCGCAAATTGCGTGGCAACAAGTGAATTATCAGGCATTTCCTTTAAGTTGTTTCGGTTTTTTCGAAAAAATTTTCGTTATCTTTACATTCGGGAGTTTGTACACAAATGGCAGATCGTGAACTGCGGCGGATGCACCGCGCTGAACTGATAGAGATCATCTATGCGCTGAAGCAGAGCGAGGACCAGCTCAAGGCGCAGAACGCCGCGCTTACCGCGCAGCTGCAGGACCGGCAGCTGCGGCTGGAAAGCGCCGGTTCCATCGCGCAGGCCGCGCTGGAGCTGAACAACGTGTTCGCCGCCGCGCAGGCCGCCGCCGATGACTATCTGCACTCGGTGCAGGCCAGTCTTGCGGACACCAACGCCACCGCCGCCAATACCCTTTCGCAGGCGCGCAGCGAGGCCAAGCGCATTCTGGAGCAGGCACAGGCAGACGCCGACAGCCTGAAAGCGCAGGCGCAGCAGGAATGCGACGCCATGACCGCCGCCGCCGCGCAAAAACGCACCCAGACCGAGGCCGACTGCAAGGCCATGGTGGAGCAGGCCGAGCAGGAGGTGCAGCAGCGCTGGCAGACATTTGACCGCAAGGCCAACGAGCTGCTGGACCAATACCGCAGCACCGACGGCCTGCCTTCGGAGGAAACATGAAAAAACGCGATATCCGGTTCGCTTCCATCCCTTCCACCGAGGAAGTGGCCGCAGAACGTGAGCGTCTTGCGTACCAGAGCCGCTACCAGCGGGTGCTGCGCAGTACGATCTATATTTTGGTGGTGGTGGCCGCAGCAGCTGTGCTGCTGGCTACGCTGTTTCTGCCGGTGCTTCAGGTCTCCGGCGACAGCATGTACCCTACATTAAATGATAAAGACATTATCCTGCTGGTAAAATCCAACCACATTGAAAACGGTGAGTTATGCGGGTTTTACTGGCAGAACAAGCTGCTGCTCAAGCGCATCATCGGGCAGCCCGGTGATGTGATCGATATGGACGTGAACGGCGTGGTCTCGGTAAACGGCGTGGCGCTGGACGAACCCTATGTGGACGCGCTGACCGTGGGCGAATGCGACATCCGGTTCCCCTATCAGGTGCCGGAAAACCGTTACTTCGTGCTGGGCGACCACCGTGCCACCTCCATCGACAGCCGCAGCAGCGTGATAGGCTGCGTTGAAAAAAGCCAGATCGTGGGCAGGGTTTTTTTGAGGATATGGCCCTTGTCCAGCTTCTCGTTGATCCATTGACCCCGGGAGGAGGTATTTCGTTATGAACGACATTCTTAAAACGTACATGGAGCGGTTCCGTGAGAACCGGCACACCCTGCGGCGCTACACCGCATTTGTGCTGGCACTTGCCATGATCACCACCCTGTTCGTCAACTGGCAGCTGCATGGCGTGGGCATCTCGATGACCGCGCAGTACCAGTGCGGCGAGGAGGAGCACACCCACACCGCGGATTGCTACACCAAGGTGCTCACCTGCGGTTACGAGGAAGGCGAGCTTGAAAATGCGGACGAGGTGGCCGCCGCTGCTGCGACCAGCCAGCCCACCGTTGAGGCTGAGCCCGCGCCGCTGACACTGGAGCCGCAGATCGAGTTTGTGCCCCACGAGCACACCGAGGACTGCTACACCGAGGTGCAGACTCTGACCTGCATGGAGGAAGAGCACGTCCACGGTGACGACTGCTTCGACCCCGAGGATGGCAGCCTGATCTGCGACAAATTTGAGCATACCCACGACGAAAGTTGCTATACCACCGAGTACGAGCTGACCTGTGGACTGGAAGAGGGCGAGCTTGTGGAGCAGGTGGTGGAGCCCACCCAGAGCGCCGAGCTGGCGGCTATGGCTGTGGCCGAGCCTGTGGCACTGGAGCCGACGGTGGACACCGTGGAGCCCATCTACCACCACCACACTGACGCCTGCTACGAGGAAGTGCTTACCTGCCCCCTGCCGGAGCATCACCACACTGTAGCCTGCCTGAGCGACACCTCCGCCGACGTTGAGACCCCCGAAGAGTGGCAGGCCGCCAACGCCGAGGCCGTGATGACCGGCAACTGGGACGAGGACCTGCTCAGCGTGGCAAAGACCCAGCTGGGCTACGAGCAGAGCGAGAAAAACTTCGAGATCGACCCCGCAGACGGCGTGACCCTGCACTACTACTCCCGCTACGGCCAGTCTTACGGCAACCCCTACGGCGAGTGGGACGTGATGTTCCTCTCCTACTGCCTGAAGTACGCCGGTATCCCCCAGAGCGCCATCCCGCAGGAGGCCAGCGTGCTTTCCCTGCGCAGCTCCATGAGCGACATGGATTGGCTACTGGACGGCGAGGACGGCAGCGCCGCCAATGTAGGCGACATCGTTATTTATAATAAGTACGTCACCCGCACTGTGGCTGTGGACAGCAGCGCCGATGGTGCAGCGGACGGTCTGGACGACCTGTTCAGCATGGACGCTGAGGGTGAGAACGGCGCAGAGCTTGAAACTTCCGGCGCTTCTGCGTTGGATGCAGCCCCTGCCGCCGAGGACGCCCCCGCTGCCGACAGCGTGATCACCCCCGATCTCCCCGATACCGCCAACCCGGAGCAGCCCGCCGCAAAGCCGGTGGACAGCACCGGCACCTCTGCATCCGGCGCGGACACCCTTATCCCCAGCGTGGATTCCCCCGCTGCCGAGCCGCAGACCACCACCGTGACTGACGCTCAGCCCGTGGAGACCGTGGGCATCGTGAGCAGTGTGGACAGCGATGCCGACACCCTGACCGTCATCTCCGGCGACGTGGACGGCAAGGTGGCTGAGGTCACCCTTTCCAACGCCGAGGTTCTGGCCGTGGTGGATGTTGCCGCCGCCCAGTACGCAGACGAGATGCTTACCACTGCCGTTGACGGCGCACTGAAAGCCCCCGGTATGCTTACGCTGGCGGGTGAGCCCACGACCGTAAGCACCACGACCGTTGGCTCTGCCTTGGACGGTACTAATTATGTTACTGATTTCAAGATTCAGAAGCAGTAGGGCAGCCAATACGTTGATGTTGCCACCAGCGTTGTCACTGACCAAATGCACGGCTACCTTGAACTGAAGGATATTCCGGCTCAGGACATTGCAAGCCATGACTACAAGGTTAAAGTAGCTTTGCCGGAGGCTTTTGACTTGCAGAGCGTTGCTTCGGAAACTGGCGACTTGATCGATCCGAACTATACCGGTCCAAAGGGCAGCGTTTGTGGCACCTACCAGTTTGTAAAGGAAAACGGTAAGTGGTACGTCCTGTTCACCTATGACCGTGATTTTATTCATCAGGATCAGGTGTCGAATACCACCAAGGTCAGAAGTACAGTCAACTTTGATTTCCGGTGGGACCAAACCAAGGTCACGACCGGCGGGAGCAATGAGTTTAAGGTCAACGAAAAAGCAAAGGTCACCATTTATATTAAGCGCGAAGAAAGCACCACGCCCGGCGAGGAAAAGAAATTCAGTCTGGATAAACAATCTGCCGGGCTTAAGTACGACGGCAAGAATGCTTACGTTGATTACACTGTAAAACTTACCCTGAAGGAGGACAGAGCAGCCCCCCTGACGCTGACCGATACACTCACAAATCCGTCCGGGGTCACCTTCGACTATGTTGACACCTTCCTCCAAGTTACTGGCCCGGATGGTTCTGCGCCCGACATTTCTTGGGCAGATACCACAGGTAGTACGGGCAAAATGATCACCTTGGGCACTAGTGGTCAGACCCTGCAAAAGGGCACCTATACCATCACTTACCGCGTCAAGGCTGATAATTTTGGCAGCACAAGTTACAACGGGGACGATTTAAAAAACTTTATCAAATTTGGTGATGATGTAGAAGGTACTTCCACCTCTATCAAAACAAAGGATATTGAAAAATCGGGCAAGCTCAGCAAAGACGGCGAGATCATCACATGGACTGTCAAGATCAACAACGGTGACGTCATGCGTTATCTGCCTGCTAACGCTAAATTTACCGATACGATCGACACAAATCAGGAATTTGTTGCCAATTCTTTCAAGGTCAAAAAGACCGATGCAGACGGCAATGAGACCAAGACCAAACCAACAGATGTCTACAACAGTACAGACCACAAACTCACCTACAACCTTGAGCCAGGCTTCAACAAGTATGAGATCACCTACCAGACAAGGGTCACAAAAGCTATCCCTCTGACCGGTCTGGATGTCAAAAACACCGGCAATCTGGAGGGCGGTGGGCTGGACAGCAGCTCTGAAGGCACTGTCCACATCGACTCAGATGTTCTTACCAAAGAGGCAGTTGGTGAGCCGACTAATAATGGTACAGAGGCCACCATGAAGTGGGTCAGTATCATCAACTCGACAGGTGTCAGTGACTATATTTACTACGATTACAGTAACGCGGTGCAGGATGCAGACGGTAAAAACCGCAAGGCGCAGACCATTGAAGAGGGCTCTGTAAAGGTTTACGATTCTAGCCATGTTGATGTTACCAGTAAAGTAAATATCGACTATACCTATACTTGCGGCGACAAAGATGACGCTGGCACAGATCTGGGTCTGTTCAAGATCGACTTTACAAACTCCAATGTGATCGGCCCGCTGACCATTACCTACACAACAAAATGCTTTATCGTCCAGCAGCTGCCAAGCTACGGTGCAACGGTCAAGAACCACTGCCGCATCAATAATGGCACTGTGGCAATCGCTGAGCAGAAAATTACAAAAGGCTCTGACACGATAAGTTACTTCTATAAGTATGCTGGTGATTATAATTGGACGAACATGCAGAGCGGCAGCGGCAGTACTACCCTGCAGCCCGGCCAAAAGCTGCCTTGGACGATCGAGCTCAACGCGGATGGAGTGCTGAAATGGAAAAATGACAAACAATGGGTCATTACCGATACCATTCCCCGCGGTCTGGTTCTGGACGAAAGCAGCGTTCAAATCAAGAACTATGGCGTTGCCCTGCCCGCTACATCTACAGTCACCAAAAACGCAGACGGAACCACCACGCTGGTAATCACCATGTTGCCGGAGTCGTTCAGTTATACAAATAACGGTGTGACTGAGATCCGCAAGCAAATCAATATCACCTACGACACTACGCTGGATCCTAAATGTACCGACATCTGGAATGACAATACCGCATCGTTTAGGAACGTTGCCGAGTTCAAGCGCAATGGCGAGAAGATAGGTGATACCTCCTTTACCGAAACAGTTACGCGCAGAGTTGTTGGCAAGAGCGGTACTTTTGACGAAACCACCGGTCTTTTGACCTATCAGGTCAAGCTGAACCCCTACGGTGCAACGCTGAACAATGGCACCGACATGGTTCTGCAAGACGTCATGACCGTGCCCTCTGATTTGTGGGCTGATGGGTCTGGTAACAAGCGTGTAACGCTGGAAGGCATCTCTGTTTTTGATGCCAAGCTGCAGGCAGATGGTACGCTGGAAGCAACCACATGGCGTGCAGACCTTACCTGTGTAGCCGGAAATAACGTTGACACGTCCACCTACTATTTCAAGTACAGCAGCGATAACAGCCACCAGCTTAAGGCATGGACAAAGGTACCCGATAGCACCCCGCTTGTGCTGGTTTTCCATTACCGAGTTAATACGGAAGGTCTGGTTAAAGGCAATGCCTTCACCTTTGAGAACACTGCAACGCTGAATGGTAAGTGGAAGAACGAGCAATGCAACACCAGCTTTACTTCCAGTTCGGGAGCTACTGCCGGTATCGACTTCAACTCCAACCGCTTGACCATCGTCAAGTACTCCGGCACGCCAGACAAGGTTCTGCCCGGTGCAAAGTTCAGTCTGGAAAAGTATAACGCTACCACTGGATGGAAAAGCGAAAAAACTGATATAGTGACCAACACCAGCGGCAACGTAACGCTTGGCAGTCTGGACGTTAACACCTTCTATCGCTTGAAGGAAACACAAGCGCCTGATGGTTATCGGACACCGAATAATTACCATTATTTTGTAATTTCCGACAATAGTAGCTACACGGCCTCTGGCGTTCCCGACTATATTGCGGGCACAGACACCTTTAGCGAGTACAAGTTGGCTGAAGGGCAGAAGTTTGGCAGCTTCTACTACTACTGCGAAAACACCCCCAATGACAACTCTGGCTACGAGCTCCCCTCTACCGGCGGCACCGGTACACTCCCGTATACAGCCGTGGGCGGCACAATGATGCTGTCTGCGCTGGCATATAGTTTTATCCACCGCAAGCGCAGACGCGAAGGGAGGGCAGATGACTAAACTGCACTTCCCTGCCGGACGCCCGAGGCTGATCCCCCGCCCGCCCAGCGCAAAGTTTACGCATTAGTCCGAACAAAAACGACACCCCTACCCCCCCCCTGTGCAAAATGCAGGGGGCGGCAAGGGGCAGAAAAGAAAGGGGCTTTTTCCATGAAAAAAGCAATGAAGAAACTCATGGCTGCGCTGCTGGCAGTTGCTATGGTTTGCGCCATGGCGATTCCGGCGTGGGCGGCACCTGCTACTAACGGTTCGATTACCGTTAAAAACACTGTGGATGGCAAGACCTATAACATTTATAAGATCCTTAACCTTGAAACCAATGGCACTGGCAACGATGCCTCTTCTTACACCGCTTTCAAGTACAAGGCTACTACTGAGTGGGAATCCTTTGTTGGTTCTAGCATTTACCTTAAATCTGACAAAGATGGTTATGTTACTTGGAAAGATACCGCTGAGAACGCTGCTGATATTGAGGCTTTCTCTAAAGCGGCCATGAAATTTGCTAAAGATTTGACTCCTGTTGCCGCTAAAGTTGCTGACAGCTCTGGCACTGTGACCTTCACCGGTCTGGAACTTGGTTACTACCTGATTACCTCCAACGTGGACACTTCCAGCAAAGCTCTGTGCATGCTAAACACCACCAAGCCCTCTGCAACCGTACAGGAAAAGAACGGTGCTCCCACTGTGACAAAGGAAGTTGAGTACGCTTCCGGCTCTTGGGGTGAGGGCAACGACGGCAACGTTGGCGATACCGTAAACTTCCAGACCACCATCTACGTGACCGATGGTAACCCCACCAACTACGTTCTGCACGATAAGATGTCCAATGGTTTGGCCTTTCAGACTGGCACCATCTCTGTTAAAAAGAATGGCGACCCGTTTACTGATTACACCATAGAAACCCCCATCGATGATTGCACCTTTGAGATCAAGTTTAAGGAAGGCTCTCTGCATACCAACGATAAGGTGGTTGTAACCTACTCCGCTACCATTAACAGCAATGCTGTGGTTGGTACTGCCGGCAACGAGAACGAGACTTGGCTGAAGTATGGCAACAATGGCGAGACAACCCACGGACGTACCAAGACCTATACTTGGAAATTCAATATCCTCAAGTTCTTCACCAATAGTAACGATGAAAAGCAGTATCTGGCTGATGTTGAGTTCGTGCTGTACCGCAAGAATAACACTACTGATCCGGCCGAGTACGCAAAGTTCGATTCCAACAACAAGCTGACCGGCTGGACTAAAAATGAGAGTGAAGCCGGTAAGCTTAGGACTAACGCAACCTCCAATGTTTGCGTTGAAGGTCTGGACGAAGGCACCTACTTCCTGAAGGAAACCGCAACTCCCGTCGGCTTCAACAGCCTGACCTCTGATGTGGAAGTTCAGATTACCAGCAGCTGCAACACCCTCACTAACGCTACTTACACTGTCCAGTATAAGATGGTCAATGATGAAGATTTTGCGGATACCGATGATAAAGAAAAGGTTGTTCCCATTGAGAACAAACGCGGCACTGTGCTGCCCGGCACCGGCGGCATCGGCACCACCATCTTCTACGTTGTTGGCGGCGGCCTGATGGTTGCAGCAGCTATCCTGCTCATTACCAAAAAGCGCATGGAGAACCGCTAAGCTCTCCTTTTCCCCTGCACAGAGCGGGGCCGCAAGGCCCCCTGCTCTGATCCTGAAACTATAACGTTAGGGAGTAGCCCATGAAAAAGAACAAAAGCACCATTATATTGATCCTCGTCTTTTTCGTGGGTCTATCCGTGATGTTATACCCCACTATCAGCGATTACGTCAACCAGCGCAACCAGTCCCGCGCGGTGGCAAACTACGCGCAGGACGTGGACAACATGACCGATGCGGATTACAGCGCCTACTTTGACGCCGCCGATGCCTTTAACGCACAGGTGGCCGCCAACGAAAACGCCCTCTACCGCCCGGATCAGCTTACCGGCTACAACGAAACGCTGGATATTACCGGCACCGGCATTATGGGTTACATCACCATTTCTAAAATCGGCGTGGAGCTGCCCATCTACCACGGCACCAGCGACAGCGTGCTGCAGATCGCCGCAGGCCACTTGGAGGGCACCAGCCTGCCGGTGGGCGGCGCGTCCACCCACGCGGTCATCTCGGCGCACCGCGGCCTGCCCAGCGCAAAGCTGTTTACCAACCTCGACCAGCTGGAAGTGGGCGATACCTTTACCATCACCGTGCTGGACCGGGTGCTCACCTACGAGGTGGACAAAATCTCCATCGTGCTGCCCACCGAGACCGATGAGCTGAAGATCGCCGAAGGCAAGGACTACGTCACCCTGATGACCTGCACCCCCTACGGCATCAACACCCACCGCCTGCTGGTGCGCGGCCGCCGCGTAGAGACCCCGGATCAGTACAAGCACCTCCGCGTTACCGCAGAAGCGCTTAAAATTGAACCCATTATTGTTGCGCCCATTATGGCGCTGCCCATGCTGCTGATCTTACTGATCGGTATGCTGATTTCTACACGCAAACCCAAGAAAACGAGAGGTGAAGAACATGAAAAGCATTGATCTGCGTCATCGTCTGGCGGCTGTGCTGCTGGCTATGTGCCTTGTGGTATGCTGCGCCCTGCCGGCGTTTGCCACCAGTGCCAACATTGTACTGGGGCGTCTGGGCTCGCTCCACGTCCGTCTGTACGACACCCACAACGATGTGCCCCTGCGCGGCGGCGAACTTACCCTGTATCAGGTGGCCTCCGTCAAGCGCACCAACGGCAACCTGTACTTTGACTATACCGGCGATTTTACGGGCTGCGGTGTCGTGCTGGGCGATCTTTCCGACAGCACGCTGGCAGACCAGCTGGTAAAGTATCTGCCTGCTGTGCCCGCCATTGCCGCCCAGCAGGACGTGAACGAAGAGGGCTATGCCAACATTACCAAGCTGCCGCAGGGTCTGTACTTGGTCGTGCAGACCGAGGCATCCCACGGCTACGAGGCCATCAAACCCTTCCTTGTGTCCATTCCCATGCCCGATGGCGACAACTGGATCTACGATGTGGACGCCACCCCCAAGGTAGGCACTACCATCCCGGAAACGCCGGACACCCCCGACACCCCGGATGTGCCTGACACGCCGCCGGATACGCCCGACACACCGGACACCCCCGATCTCCCGGAGCAGCCGGACACCCCGGATACGCCGGTGAGCCCCGGCACACCGGATAACCCGGTAAGTCCCGACAGCCCGGACAACCCGGTAAGCCCCGAGAATCCGGATAACCCGGTCTCCCCTTCCAACCCCGATAAGCCTGTTCTGCCCCAGACCGGCCAGTTGAACTGGCCCGTGCCGGTGCTGGCCTGCAGCGGCGTGTTGCTGTTTGCCGCAGGCTGGGTGTTGAACCGTCAGGGCAAAAAGGAAAACTGACTTTGCGCTCCTTTCTTTTCGGCACAGCGTGGCGTTGTGTACCGAATTTGCTCCCCCGCAAGGGGGAGCATTTTTTGTACCCTTTCCCCTGCCGGGCGCAGCACGATTTTGAATGCGCTCCGCGTTGCTCTGCGCATAATCAGCGGAAAATATATTTTTTAATTTGCAATTCTGGAAAATCTGCGGATTTTCCAGAATTGCCTTTTCACGGGTGGGGTTTGGGCACGAACCCTCTCAGGCATCTCGCTTTGCTCGATGCCAGCTCCCCCGAAGGGGGAGCTTTTTGGGTGGAGCTGGCGAACGCAGTGAGCCTGAGGGGTACACGCAAAAGAGCCGCTGTACAAATTGTACAGCGGCTCTTATTTTACGCAATCTGTATTATGTTTTTACTGCTGCTGGGCGGCCTTTTTGGCCTCCAGTGCCAGAATGGCGTCGCGGCGGCTCAGGTTGATGCGGCCCTGCTGGTCGATGTCGGTCACCTTGACCACGATGGCATCGCCCACGGCAACCACGTCCTCTACCCGCTCCACGCGCTTGGTGTCCAGCTTGGAGATGTGCACAAGGCCTTCCTTGCCCGGGGCGATCTCCACAAAAGCACCAAAGTTCATCAGGCGGGTCACCTTGCCCTTGTAGATGGCACCGATCTCGGGGTCCTCCACAATGGTCTTGATGG
>OGFG01001383.1_pt1 | contig 24421 bp, 29 predicted proteins | sample 1570761 | NCBI WGS metagenome assembly OGFG01 (sample SAMEA2581938, study PRJEB24529) | metagenome | biome: Human gut stool | place: China | collected 2011 | reverse complement strand
CTTTACTGCCGTCTAAAAAGGAAATATCATCGGCAAGGATAAAAAGAATTGCTAATAACTTCTTGATATATCCAGTGTAGCAGGCATAATCTACATAAATCTTGGCGGTATATCCCTCGGCAAATTCTATCAGGTCAGCGTCAATTTCAAAACTGTTGGATAGCTCGTAAACGGTCTTGATGAATTTGTCTTTGTCAGCAATTCGCTCTTTACTTGGAATACTTCTGCGGTTCTTCTGTATAAATTTCAAAAAATCATTAGCTTCTGAAAAGGTGGGAGCGATTGCGTTGTCAGTTTCTAAATTTGTTGAGTAATCATCAAGCTTTTCTTTCTCAAACCGATTACTGAATATTACCTTTCGTTTATCCATTCCCTTTTAGCCCCCTTAAGTATATCTTGCAGAGATTGTTGATTTGGCTTGCAGGTTTCTATTATCAACAATCGTTAATTATTACGCATATAGTATAACATAAAAGTTTTGTGAAATCATTACTAATAGCTAGTTTGGCTTCATCTGAGTACGTGTATGTCGGAACCTACTTTTGTTTTTACTCACACTGATGAAGGGTGATAAGGGTGTCGAGGTTACGGAAGAACACTGACAATTTTTCTCGTTCTTCTGCGTGTGTAGGTATCATAATTTCTATGTCAGCCATTACATTATTCATCAATTTCGGATTGCCAACATAAGACACATATCCTTTCGCCACATTGTTTAAGGCTTCTGCTATCATTTGATTAGCCGTTACTTCATTTGAGAGCAAAACGCCGCAAACATTGGTACAATAGAACTTCCCAGCTCTATAATTAACTGTTCCTGCGTTAGCACCGTCAGTTGTCCAAGTGATGGCATCCTCATAGAGATAGTCCTTGTAGTATCCCATTAAGCCATTATCTTTGGTCTGTGAAGAATAGACGGGATATGGCATTTCATCCGTTTTTGCAGGCTCTGTCAAAGTGGCTGCAAGTACATAACCACGAGTAACTTTGAACAGCTCTGATACCTTACGCTGTTCCCAAGTAATAGCTAATGGTGATTGAAAACGGCAGCCGTCAATTTGACATTTACGCTGATGAAGGGTGATAAGGTTGTCGAGCTGGCGAAAAACGCTGACAATTCGGTCTTGCTCTGTTCTTGAAGGATAAGCTATCGTCACCTCTTGAATATCAGTGTTATGGATATGAACGACAGACTTTCCTTGTGCCTTTTTAGCAAGTTCCTTTTGCGGTTCTCCATTGGAGATAGCAAGAGCTAAAAACAATGGGTTTATAAAATCAAATGGTCTGAGGATATTAAGGTCGCCACCCAGCAAAACCCCTGATTTTTCAACGGCTGACGCTCGTGCAATGTCCTCTGCGGTTTCCCCTGATGCCGGGACTATGACTTCGTTTCCTTGACTGTAAACCGCACCATTTCGGGGAACTGCAAAAGTGTCCACTTCACTGATTGCAAACTGGTACTTGGTGTAAAGTCTGCCATACAGAATAATTGGGGTTCCGGCATCAGTCAAATCGCCTTTTGAGTAGCCATTTCCCTTCGAGTAGTCAGCTATATCAATAGCCTTACGCTGTTCCCAAGAATGAACATAAACCGGTAATAACAGAGTTATATGCGTTTTTAACCGAAAGTATGAAAAAACGCACTTTAGTTCGAATATTTGTGGTTTTATTGAAAAAATCAAATTTCTATGATACAATATATATACTTACACTTTAACTAAGAAAGAGGTGCAATGAAATGGCTGTTAGTTATAAAAAATTGTGGCACATTCTTGTTGACAGAGATATGAAGAAAAAAGATTTAGAAGCTCTTGCTGGTTTAAGTCATTACACAATGAGCAAAATGAGCAGAGATGAAAATGTGACGACCGAAGTGCTTGGAAAAGTATGTGCTGCACTTGATTGCAATGTAGAAGATATTATAGATTTTCTTCCTGATGAAGAAAACTGAGTCCGTTTTATGGGACACTAATTATTTTATACTTAAAAATAGTGCCATTGTCAGATAAAATATAAATAGCTACAACAAATAGTACGGAGGTTTATTATGAATAAACAGCAGTTAGCTGCAAAGATTTGGGAGTCTGCAAACAAAATGCGTTCCAAAATCGAAGCAAATGAATACAAAGACTATATCTTAGGATTTATTTTCTATAAATTCCTTTCGGAGAAAGAAGTTAAATATCTGAAAGCTAATGATTGGACTGACGAGTATCTTCCCGAATTAACAGAAGAAGATACTGATACGGTTGAAAGCATTCAGAAGAACTTGGGATATTTTATTTCTTACGACAATCTCTTTTCAACTTGGCTTGCAAAAGGCAGCGATTTCAGTGTTCAAGATGTTCGTGACGCTCTTTCAGCGTTTAGCCGTTTAATAAACCCAACCCACAAGAAAGTGTTTGAGGGCGTTTTTGATACTCTGCAAACTGGTCTTTCAAAATTAGGTGATAGTGCTGCTTCGCAGTCAAAGTCTATTAGCGAACTCATTCAGCTTATAAAAGATATTCCTATGGATGGTAAGCAGGGCTATGATGTTCTTGGATTTATTTATGAATATTTGATTGAAAAGTTTGCGGCGAATGCAGGTAAAAAAGCCGGCGAGTTCTACACTCCGCACGAAGTATCCTTGCTTATGTCTGAAATAGTTGCAAATCACTTGAAAAACAGAGAGAAAATTGAAATATTCGACCCTACAAGCGGTTCTGGTTCCTTGTTAATCAACATCGGTAAGAGTGCTTCAAAGTACATTGAGGGCGAAAACAAAGTTAAATACTACGCTCAGGAATTAAAGCAGAATACATATAACCTTACTCGTATGAACTTGGTAATGCGTGGTATTGAAGCAGATAACATAGTAACAAGAAACGGCGATACTTTGGAGGACGACTGGCCGTATTTCGATGAAAACGACCCGACAGGAACATACAATCCACTCTATGTTGACGCCGTAGTTTCCAATCCTCCATATTCACAGGCTTGGAATCCAACTGATAAGGATACTGACCCTCGTTATGCCGGTTATGGTCTTGCACCAAAGGGTAAGGCAGACTATGCCTTTTTGCTTCACGACCTTTATCATATTAAGCCTGATGGCATTATGACTATTGTTCTTCCTCACGGTGTTTTGTTCCGTGGCGGCGAAGAAGGCGAAATTCGCAAGAACTTAATTGAAAAAAATAAGATTGATACAATCATAGGATTGCCTGCAAATATCTTTTACGGCACAGGTATTCCGACAATAATTATGGTGTTGAAGCAAAAGAGAACCAATACAGATGTTCTTATAGTAGATGCTTCAAAAGGATATATCAAAGAGGGCAAAAACAATAAGCTGAGAGCTTCAGATATTAAGAAGATTGTAGATGTTGTTACACGGAGAGAAAGCGTGGACAAGTATTCACGAGTTGTCAGCCGTGACGAAATCAGAGAGAACGATTATAACCTTAATATTCCGAGATATGTGGATTCCTCAGAGGCGGCAGAATCTTGGGATATTTTTGCGTCTATGTTCGGCGGTCTACCAGCATCTGAAATTGATGAACTCAAAGAATATTGGACAGCTTTCCCGGCACTTCGCTCTGATTTGTTTGAAAATACATCTTCCGAATATTGCAAATTCGTAGTTAAAGATATAAAAAAGGCAATTAAAGAACACAGTGATATAACAAGTTTTGAAAACGAGTTCAAGTCCGTTTTTGCTGATTTTGATACATATTTGTATGATGAGCTGATTACAAAGATGGAAAGTCTCAGTATCTCTAAAACAGAGGAGCTTTTATCAAAAAATATCTTTGCACGAATGGCTGACATCCCGTTAGTTGACAGATATGAAGCATACCAGCTTCTTGATGATGACTGGACTAAGATTGCCGTAGATTTGGAAATTATTCAAACAGAGGGCTTTGGGGCAACTAAAATTGTTGACGCTAATATGGTGGTCAAGAAAAAAGGAAATGTTGAGCAGGAAGTACAAGAAGGATGGAAAGGTCGCATTATACCATTTGACCTTATTCAAAGCACTATACTTGCCGATGACAAGCAAGCATTAAGTGAAAAAGAAAATCGACTTTCAGAAATTGCTTCCGAATACGAAGAAATACTTGACACACTTTCTGAGGAAGAAAAAGAGGCTGATTTTGTAAACGAAGATAGCTGGGTCTTTGCAGAAATCAAAAAAGCTATGAAATCCGACGGTGTTGAACCTGAAACAAAGGAAAAACTCAAATCTGTTTCGGAATTGAATACAGAAGAAAAAGCATTGAAAACTGCCATTAAGCGTGATAATGCCTTGCTTGAAGAAAAAACGAAAGATACGATTGAACACTTGTCCGATGAACAAGTTCTTGAACTTCTTAAAGATAAGTGGATAAAGCCGCTTATTGATAATCTTATGCAGTTGCCGGATAGCATTATATCTGATTTGGTTTCAAAGCTTGAAGCACTTGCAAAGAAATATGAAACTACTTTCGCAGATGTCGAAAATCAAATAGAAGAAACAGAAAAATCACTTTCTTCTATGATTGATGACCTTGAAGGTAGTGAATTTGATATGCTCGGTCTTGCTGAACTCAAAAAATTGCTTGGAGGTAGTGCAAAATGACAAAAATAACAGACATTCCGGCAATTCGCTTCAAAGGGTTTAGTGACACTTGGGAACAGCGTAAGTTGGGCGAGGTAGCGCAATATAGGCGAGGTTCATTCCCACAGCCATATGGTAAACCGGAATGGTATGATGGTGAAAATGCGATGCCTTTTGTTCAAGTAGCAGATGTGGCAGATAATATGAAACTGGTATCTGATACTAAACAAAAGATTAGTGAACTTGCTCAGCCAATGAGTGTATTTGCTGAAAAAGGAACTGTACTTGTAACACTGCAAGGAAGCATTGGACGAGTTGCAATCACGCAATATGGGGCTTTTGTCGATAGAACAGTACTTATTTTTGAAGATTACAAGACTGAGATCGATAATGCATTCTGGGCATATATTGTAAAGCAAAAATTCATTGAAGAGGCTAAGAAAGCTCCCGGAGGAACAATAAAAACAATTACAAAAGAAGTACTTTCTGATTTTGATATGATGCTTCCAAGTTATGATGAACAAGTAAGATTGGGAGCATATTTTCAAAGCCTTGATTACCTCATCACTCTTCATCAGCGTAAGTATGACAAATTGACCAATGTCAAAAAATCTATGCTGGAAAAAATGTTTCCACAAAATGGCTCCAATGTACCCGAAATTCGTTTTAAGGGATTTACTGAAGCTTGGGAACAGCGTAAGCTGGGGGAAATCGGTTCAGTCTCTATGTGCCGAAGGATTTTCAAAGAGCAAACATCGGAAAATGGAGAAATACCATTTTATAAAATAGGTACATTCGGTGGAGAGGCAGATGCTTTTATATCGAGAGAGCTTTTTGAAGAATATAAAGCAAAATACCAGTATCCTAAAAAAGGAGATATATTGATTTCTGCATCAGGCAGCATTGGTAGAACTGTTGTGTTTACGGGAAAAAATGAGTATTTTCAAGACTCCAATATAGTTTGGTTAAATCACGATAAACATTTGGACAACTCGTTTTTGAAATGCTTTTATTCTATTGTGAAATGGGCAGGAATAGAAGGCAGCACAATAAAAAGACTATATAATGATAACATTTTGAATACAGCTATCACCTTGCCGTCAGTTGAAGAACAGCAGAAAATAGGTGCATATTTTGAAAACCTCGACAACCTTATCACCCTTCATCAGCGTGAGTTAGAAAAGTTGAAAAAACTCAAAAAAGCGTGCCTTGAAAAGATGTTTGTCTGAGATGTAAAAGCAAATTTTAGAAGTTAGGAGGAACTCGAAATGATTTTTAATAAAGAGTCGGATTTTGAAGCGGCTTTGATAAAAATACTATCCGAAAAAGGGTGGGAAAAAGAAGTCCTTAAAAATTACTCTGAACAAGATTTGCTGCGAAATTGGGCAAATATACTCTTTGAAAACAACAGAGATATTGACAGACTGAACGATTATCCTCTAACCGATAGCGAAATGCAGCAGATTTTAGAGCAAATCGAAGCTCTCAGAACACCGTTAAAGTTGAATGGCTTTATTAACGGAAAAAGTGTTTCTATCGTAAGGGATAACCCTGATGATAAATTACATTTTGGTAAAGAAGTCAGCCTTAAAATTTATGACCGCCGTGAAATTGCCGCCGGTCAAAGCAGATACCAAATTGTGCAGCAGCCTAAATTCCCAACAAAATCGAAATTACTTAATGACCGCCGTGGAGATTTAATGCTGCTCATTAACGGTATGCCTGTTATCCATATTGAACTCAAAAAGAGCGGTATTCCGGTTAGTCAGGCTTGCAATCAAATAGAAAAGTATTCTCACGAGGGAATATTCAGTGGACTGTTTTCTTTGGTTCAGATTTTTGTTGCAATGGAACCAAACGAAGCTGTTTATTTTGCAAATCCGGGTCCGGACGGCAAGTTTAATCCGGATTATTATTTCCATTGGGCAGATTTTAATAACGAGCCGATTAACGAATGGAACAAGGTGGCATCTACTCTTCTATCTATTCCTATGGCACATCAGCTTATCGGCTTTTATACGGTTGCTGATGACTCAGACGGCGTACTTAAAGTAATGCGTAGCTATCAGTATTTTGCGGCAAGTGCTATTTCTGATAAAGTTGCAAAAGCAAAATGGGAAGGTAACAATCAGCTCGGCGGATATATTTGGCACACAACCGGTTCCGGAAAGACTATGACGAGCTTTAAGTCTGCTCAGTTAATCGCAAGCTCAAAAGATGCCGACAAAGTTATTTTCCTTATGGATAGAATTGAACTCGGCACTCAGTCTCTGAAAGAGTATCGTGGCTTTGCCGATGAAAACGAATCTGTACAAGCAACTGAAAATACAAATGTTTTAATCACGAAATTGAAAAGCACCAACCCTGCCGATACTCTAATCGTTACCTCAATTCAGAAAATGAGTAACATTAAGGACGAAGCAGGCGGATTGAATGCTCGTGACATTGAACTTATCAGTGAAAAGCGTATTGTGTTTATCGTAGATGAAGCTCATCGCTCTACTTTTGGAGATATGTTGCTGACAATCAAAAACACATTTCCAAAGGCAATGTTCTTCGGCTTTACCGGTACGCCTATTCAAGACGAAAACCAAAAGAAAAAGAACACTACAAGCACTGTGTTTGGTAATGAACTTCACAGATACAGTATTGCGGATGGAATCAGAGACAAGAATGTTCTTGGCTTTGACCCATACAAGGTATTGACTTTCAAAGATAAAGATGTGCGAAAAGTTGTTGCTTTGGAAAAGGCAAAAGCACAAACAGAGGAAGAAGCAATTTCCGAACCTGTTAAGAGTAAAATCTTCTATAAATATATGGACACAAATCAAGTTGGAATGGTTGGGCATTTCGACGCCAAAGGCGACTATATTAAGGGCATTGAAGATTATATCCCAAATGTTCAATACACAACGACGGAACATACTACGACAGTAGTAAAGGATATACTTGAAAATTGGGTAACGCTGAGCCATAACAGCAAGTTCCACGCAATATTTGCGACAAGTAGTATTCCGGAGGCTATCAATTACTATCGCTTGTTCAAAAAACTTAATCCGCAACTTAAAGTCACAGCTTTGTTTGACCCAAGCATTGATAATAACGGCGGTGTCCAATTCAAAGAGGATGGACTTGTTGAAATCATCTCTGATTACAATGAAAAATACGGACAGGATTTTGCTATTCCGACATTTGCGAAAATGAAAAAAGACATCGCTGCAAGACTTGCTCACAAAAGACCGTATGAACGAGTAGCCACCGAACCTGCTAAACAAATAGATTTGCTCATTGTTGTTGACCAAATGCTTACGGGTTTTGACTCTAAGTGGATTAACACTTTGTATATGGACAAGGTGCTTCAGTATGAGAACATTATTCAGGCATTTTCTCGAACAAATCGTTTATTCGGTCCGGATAAGCCATTCGGAACTATTCGATATTATCGCAAGCCTCATACTATGGAGCGTAATATTAACGCTGCTGTGAAACTTTATTCCGGTGACAGACCTCTCGGATTGTTCGTCCAACATCTCGTTGAAAACTTAAAGCAGATGAATGAACTTTTTGAAAATATCACCGAGTTGTTTACCAATGCGGGAATTGAGAACTTTGAAAAATTGCCTAACGACACTTTGGTGTGCAGGAAGTTTGCAAAAGATTTTAATGAATTTAATAGCTATTTGGAAGCAGCCAAAATTCAAGGCTTCAAATGGGAAGTTCCTGCGTATGTTGATGAAGAAACCGGAGAAGTCGTTGATGTAGCTATAGACGAGAACACTTATCTGATTTTGGTTCTTAGATACAAGGAATTGACCGGAGGCAGTGGCGGTACCGGAAACGATGATGTGCCTTATGACCTTGCCGGATATATTACAGAGATTGATACGGGCTTAATCGACTCTGACTATATGAACTCAAGATTTGATAAGTATATTAAGTTGTTGAGTGTTGAGGGAACAACTCAGGAAGCTATTGAACAAGCCGAAACAGAGCTGCACAAGACATTTGCAACGCTTTCTCAGGAAGAACAGAAATATGCAAACATTTTCCTGCACGATATTCAAAGAGGAGATGTTAAGGTTTCAGAAGGTAAATCACTGAGAGATTATATTAACGAGTATTTGTCAAAAGCGAGAAACGACCAAATTCACAGAGTTTCATCTGCTCTTGGGTTAGATGAGAACCTGCTTAGAAACATTATGAGTTTGAAGCTTAATGAAAACAATCTCAATGAATTTGGCAGATATGACGAACTGAAGAAAACGGTCGATAAAGCAAAGGCAAAGGAATATTTTGAAAAGGTCGAAGGGACTAAAATAATTCCTCCCAAGGTTAATGTTAAAGTTGACAAATTGCTTCGAGATTTTATTATCAGTGGTGGTTATGAAATTCAAATGCCAACAGAAGATGAATAATTAAGCATTATTTTAGGAGTCAAGGGCTTTCCCTTGGCTCCTATTTTATGTTTCTTGGGAACAGCGTAAGTTAAGCGAGATTGCTACAATGCACGCAAGAATAGGTTGGCAGAATTTAAGAACTTCCGAGTTTTTAGATAGTGGAGATTATATGCTAATTACGGGTACGGACTTTATAGACGGAGCCGTAAATTTTGATACTTGCCACTATGTCGAGCGTGAGCGTTATGAGCAAGATAAGCACATACAAATCCGTAACGGTAGTATTTTAATAACTAAAGACGGAACACTCGGAAAAGTGGCTTATATTCAGGGATTAACAATGCCTGCGACGCTTAACGCAGGGGTATTTAATGTTGAAATAAAGGACGAAAACGAAGTTGATAACAGATACCTGTTTCAATATTTGAAAGCTCCTTTTTTGATGGATTATGTTGATAAGAAAGCGACAGGCGGAACTATCAAACATCTTAATCAAAACATATTGGTTGACTTTCCTGTTGTGCTTCCTCATAAAGCCGAGCAAGAAAAGATTGGAGAGTATTTTCTTGCAATTGACCACCTTATCACCCTTCATCAGCGTGAGTTTGCATTTTTATGCAAAGAAAAATCAAAAAAGTTCAGATACATCAAAAACGCTTGGGAACAGCGTAAGTTGGGAGAAGTAGCAAAATATCGAAACGGAAAGGCACACGAGAACTGTATTGATGAAAGCGGAAAGTATATTGTTGTTAATTCAAAATTCGTCTCAACCAATGGCACAGTGATAAAACATTCAAATATGCAAAATGAACCTTTGGCACAAAATGAAATAGCTTTTGTATTAAGTGATGTACCAAATGGTCGTGCAATTGCAAGAACATTTTTAGTTGAAGAAAACGACAAATACACGCTAAATCAGCGAATTGCAGGAATTACATCATCAGAAAATACATATCCTTATTTTCTGCATATTTTAATGAACAGACATCCGTATTTTTTAGCTTTTGATGATGGTGTTAAACAAACAAATTTGTCTGTTAGTGATGTATTGAACTTTGAAACATATTATCCAGAATATGAAGAACAAAAGCAAATTGGCGAGTATTTCCGTAACCTCGACCGCCTTATCACCCTTCATCAGCGTAAGCCTAATTTTTATACAGGAGGATATTATGCTGAATAATATAAACAAAACAGACTTATTTTACGATTATTACGCTCAATGGATTACGGTTTATAAGGAAGGGGCGATAAGGAAGGTTACAATGGATAAATACCTGCTTACGCAGGCTTGGATTAAGCAATTAGCACCGGATTTGAAAGTGTGCGAACTTTCAAGGATAACATATCAAAAACTCTTGAACGATTATGCGAAGTCACACGAAAGACAGACCACAATGGACTTTCATCATCAACTTAAAGGTGCAATTTTAGATGCGGTAGATGAGGGACTTATAGAACGAGACCCTACAAGAAAAGCTATCATAAAAGGTAAAAAGCCTCGACACAAAAAAATCAAATATCTTAATCAGTTTGAGTTGCACAAACTTTTATCTGACTTAAATCTTAGTCAAGAGATAAATTGGGATTGGTTTATTCTGTTGGTTGCAAAAACCGGAATGCGATTTTCTGAAGCGTTGGCTATAACTCCAAAAGACTTTGATTTTTCAAAGCAGTCTTTATCTATCAATAAAACCTGGGATTATAAAGGCGGTGGTGGGTTTATGCCCACCAAAAATCAGTCGTCGGTCAGGAAAATACAGATTGATTGGCAGCTCATTATTCAATTTTCTACTTTGGTTAAAGACTTACCTGAAGATGAACCGATTTTTGTTTCGGAAAAGGTGTATAACTCTACTGTCAATGACATTCTTACAAGACACTGTAAGAAGGCAGATATACCGGTTATATCTGTTCACGGACTAAGACATACACACGCTTCACTGCTATTATTTGCCGGAGTGTCAATAGCAAGTGTGGCTCAACGATTAGGACATTCAAGTATGACAACAACGCAAAAGACCTATCTTCACATTATTCAAGAACTTGAAAATAAAGATGTTGATTTGGTAATGCGTTCATTGTCGAGCTTGAATTGACAACAACCGGCTTACGCTGATGAAGGGTGATAAGGTTGTCAAGTTGCTCCAAGTAAGCGCCCAAAACTCGCTGTTCGGTTATACTTGGAATAGTTACATATGTGTTTCCCACAAGTTCTTTATTAAGATTATTTACTGTGCTACCAGCAGCAAGTGACCTATACTGGCTAAGCATTTGTGGTGTACCAAGTAGATGACAAAGGAAAGTTAAGTCAAAGACCCCATAGGTATTTCTTATGAGCAACCAACCGTCGTGAATACAGCCATCAATGCCCATTATATAGGGCTTTCCGAAACTCATAGAGTTGGAAAGAATTAAGTCACCCGGATGAACTTCTCTCGTTTTAGACAGCCCTTCGGGTCGAATTTTCTCAGCGGTTTTGGTTATGTAATTTCCTTGTGTTGGAGCATCACCAATCTTAACCCAGTTCAACCCATTTGGTGCATCCGTTATGAAATCGTCAATTGGTCTTGGTGAACCGCCTCGTTCTATTTGAACCAATTCTGAGAACTTACGCTGTTCCCAAGAATAATGGAAATCGAAGTAATGCAAAGACCGTCAGATCTCATTCGAGAATTGACGGTCTTTACATTTTTCTGTTATATCTGAGAAAGTCGTTTCTATGTTCCTGTTTCCTAAAATTGTAGCCTTGTGAATTGAGAGTATCAACTTTCAAAGCGACAAGATTTATGTCGGAGTGCATACAGCGAGCAATTTGCTGAATATCATACCCCTGTTTAATATATTCAATAATCGTATCGTCCGGTAAAGAAGCCTGAGCTGCAAAGACATTGGCTTCATATTCCATCCGGTTTTCACGCATATCAAAGATATTAAATTCTTTGAATCCTCCGGCTGAAACTGCTTCTTGGCGATGAAGAACATCGTGTCCGATTTCGTGCCATAATACGATTTGTTCAATAACCGGGTGCAAACCGTTCTGAAGAAAGATAAATCGATTCTTCAAGATTACCTTGTATGCTCCACGCTGTTTCGTAAAATCTCGATAGAGAATATGTATCCCAAGCTCATCAGCGACTTTATATGGATTACGAGTGCCACATCGTTTGATGAGCCGGTTCACTATCTTGACAATCTCATCCTGCGTATTATATCCCAAACGGCTCACCTCCCTTGCAGTGCCATTATAACAGATATATTATCCATTTTTATTATAAACCATCTGCTGTCCCATAAAACGGACAACGCACAGCGAGAGGTTACTCGTCTTTGCGATACTTTTTCGGTGTGTATTTCTTGTTGTTTTTCTTAGCAATAAGGTACGCTTCCTGAATGGCATCAACCATTTCACGCATGTCTTCGTCAGCCATTTCTCCGCCGGCAAATAAACCGGTTACTTCTGCTAGAAGTTCTTTTGCCTGCTTTGCACCTCTGTGTCCGTAATTATCTTCAACATCTGCAATAAATGCTTCATCTTCCGATAAAAGATAGTTGATATTTACACCGAGAGCTTCGGCAAGTTTCTTATAGCGTTCTGTTCCTCTTGGACGGGAACTGTCATTCTCATAGGAACTGATAACTCTACGAGTAACGCCGATTTTTTTCGCCAACTCATCCTGATTTAATCCGAGTCTGTTTCGTTCGTTCTTAACTTTTTCGCCGAATGTCATCTTGATTGTTCACTCCTTGTCTTAAATTTATGTAGTTAAACTTCGTATACACTCTTGACAAGAGAAGTTTAACTGCGTATAATAGCAAGTAAGAAGTTTAACTACTCATAGTTTATATTAAACTTCTCAAAAAGTCAAGGGGGTTACGCAGAATGGCTCGAAATATTTTACATTGCGATATGAACAACTTCTATGCAAGTGTTGAGTGTATGCTTAACCCTGCTCTGAAAGAATATCCGGTTGCTGTATGCGGTTCTGTTGAAGAACGACACGGAATTGTCCTTGCTAAGAATTATAAAGCAAAGGCATTTGATGTGAAAACCGGAGATACCGTCTGGCAGGCACAACAGAAATGTCGGGATTTGGTTATTGTTCCACCGCATTATGAGGAATATATAAAATACTCAAAACTTGCAAGAAGCGTGTACGAACGATATACAGACCAAGTAGAACCTTATGGTATGGATGAGTGCTGGCTGGATATTACCGGAACAGGTAGTCTTTTCGGCTCTCCGGTGGAAGTTGCAAACAAAATCAGAGAAACGATTAAGTTTGAACTCGGACTTACTATCTCCGTTGGTGTTTCATTTAATAAGATATTTGCAAAACTCGGCTCTGATATGAAGAAGCCGGATGCAGTAACGGTTATACCAAAGGATACTTTCAGAGAAAAGATATGGAAACTCCCATCGGCTGATTTGCTCGGTGTAGGCAGAGCGACACAGCGTACATTAGACAGCTATGGGATTCGTACCATCGGGGCTTTGGCACAGACCGACCCTGAGTTCCTGCGAAGCGTATTAGGAAAAAACGGAGTTGCATTATGGAATTACGCAAATGGCAATGACCTTTCCCTTGTTGCCAAGAAAGACTTCGTATCGCCTATCAAGAGCGTAGGACACGGTATAACGACAGTTGCAGACTTAGAGAAACCGGAGCAGGTGTGGCCCGTGTTTCTCGAATTGACCCAAGACATCGGACACAAGCTCCGAGTCCACGGACTGAGTGCCGAAGGAGTTGCCATACACATTAGAGATAACACACTATGTACAAGACAATGGCAGACCAAGATTGACTTGCCTACGCAATCGCCGATGGTTCTTGCCAAGAGAGCATTTCAACTTTTTGAAGCAAGGTATGGTTGGTACAATCCAATCCGTTCCGTAACAATCCAAGCAATCAATCTTATTCCTCAAGACACGCCCCGTCAGATAGGATTATTTATGGATGTGGAAAAGCAGGAAAAGTTGGAACGACTTGAAAAATGTATTGAAACAATCCGCAGACGCTTCGGTAAGGACAGCATAAGGAATGGAGTTCTGTATCAGGACTTGCAGCTACCACCGGAAAAAGTGGAAATCACGATGCCGACGGGAATGGTCGGCTAAGGAGGGCTTAATTGTGATTGATGAAAGTGATGTACAGGCATATGTAAGAATGCCTGATTGTCTAATAAAAGGATGCAGTGATGATATGGCTATCTTCATTGCGGACGGCGGAAACCATTTTACCGATTACGGAATATACGAAGGGATGTTTTTATTCTTTGATTTGAATAAGCCGTTTCTAAAAGGTCGGCTTTCCTGCTACATTAACAAGAATGATGACGAAAAACCGAAATACAGAGTCTCAGATAAAGACATCGACGGATATGAGCATTTGGGAAGATTGGTTGTAACAATGAGAAATTATGAGGTATAAGCAATGGAGTGTGAAAGAAGAAAAGTATATGTCGAAGTAAATGTGACGCATAGACCTGATGGAACGGCTCGTCCGAATTCCATTAAGTTTGAAAATGATGAGATATATGAAGTTGACCGTGTAATGCAGAAGTGCAGAGCCGCCGCTACTAAGGTCGGTGGCACAGGCATTCGCTATACGGTTCAGATTTGCGGACAGTCGGCTTTTCTGTTCGATGAAGAAAATGGAAAGTGGTTTGTCGAAGCAAAATCCTAATGTTAGGAGGGCTAAGTAATTGAAACGCTTATCGAGAAATGATATAGAAACAATTTCAGAGAAATTTGTAAAGGCATATTTTGAACTGCCTGAAATAAAGAAATCACAGGTGTACCGCATTGAGCCGGAGCTAATGCTCGAAAAGGTACTTGGACTGACGATTGAGTATATGCACCTTTCCTATGATGGAAGCATTCTCGGAATGACATCGTTTGGGGAACTCGGAGTGCAGGTATTTGAAAACAACGATGATGAAGCCTTTTTCTTCTTGGATGGCAAAACGGTTCTGGTCGAGTCTGACCTTAACTATGACAACAACCTGAAAGGAAGAAAGAATTTTACACTTATGCACGAAGGCAGTCATCAGATATTCAAGATGTTGTTCCCAAATGATTATGGAATAACGGAAAAATCAGCCGGAGTGCATTATTACAAGGCAACCGCAGACACAGAGAAAAGCAGAATAATTACCGATTGGGAGGAATGGCAGGCAAATACACTTGCGGCTGCAATTCTGCTTCCGAGGTGTCTGATAGAAAAAGGAATGTTTTTGTTTGGGCTTGGGGATAAAATCGAATGCCTAAATAAAATCTATTATCCGGCGGTCTATGAAAGATACGCAGCACTTTCAGATTTTTTAGGATGCTCAAAGAAAGCACTTGCAATACGAATGAAACAGCTTGGACTCTTGCACAAGGATTATCTTGATAATCCGTTTGACTACCTTGCTGTTTATCCGGAGGTGTATAAGATTTGACAAGACTGGAACAGAAAGTAATCGTCAGGTGCAAACGCTGTGAATGGCGTATCTTTGATAAAGTCACGATGACGACAGGAAACATTGAAATTAAATGCCCGAAATGTGGGTATGTAAATGAGATTGACCTTTCACTGCGCAGAGGTAATCTCAAATTCAGAACATTTAGAATAAACAAGAAATGAGCAAACAACTGAATAACTGAGCTTTGTACCGAGCCACGGAACCTGAATGAGTTACCAAATAGCCGGACATTGAGAATAACGGGATAACTATATCCTTGCGTTCTTGATGTTCGGCTATTTTTTTGTTGCTCCGAAACGGAGAAGCAAATGAAAAAGCAGTGGCAGGCATACATAGCTAAATACCCGTAATCTCCAAATTTTCTATATAAAAAAGCAATTTTAGAAAATTCAAAGGAGATTACGAAAATGACAAACAAACTTACATTAACGGAACAAGAAGAATTATTTGCAAAGGACTGTAAACTTATCAATCTCAAATATGAATATGACGGATATACCGGCACAGAGAAATGGGCAGTTGTTACCGAACTTACTGAAGAAGAACTGTGGGATAAATATCCGGATATTATTAGCAGATACACTCCATTTGTCCTGCTGTCTATGGCACAGGGAAAAGTGATTATTGACGATAACAGAGAAACTCATAGATGTGAAATGCGAGATGCAAGACATTTAGATGCCTTTTGTTATGAAGATGATTTATTTGAGCAATTCCATAATGAAGCATTCTTGGACTTTGTTGACCCATTTGAATTCAGAGAAGCAGAAGAAATTGCAGAGAGGAAAGAATTACAGCGTCTGCGTGAAATTGAGAAAGTTAGAATAGTGCTTTCAATGATGAAACCAGCTCAGGAACGAAGATTGTATAAGTTTGTCATTGAGGGAAAGAGCTGTCGTGAAATAGCCGTAGAAGAAGGTACTTATCACAGTTCTGTCAGCAAATCTATTGAAGCGGCAAAGAAAAATTTTAAGAAATTTTATGAGAATCTCTGATTTTGGGTGTCCAAAATGAACCCTTTTGTGCAATGAGTGAAGGGGTTATTTCATTCCGGATACGAATGACACTTCAAAATATTTAGAAATGTGAGGTTTTACATATGAAAGAAAAAACAATTTGCCGTGGAGATTTATTCTACTACGACTTCGGAACACGAACAGGTTCGGTACAAAGCGGAACACGACCGGTGCTTGTGATTCAGGCAGATGATTATAACAGAAACGCACCAACAATTATTGTGGCTGCTGTAACAGGCGTTATTAAGAAAAGATACCTGCCGTCACATATCCTGCTCGGTCAGGAGTTTGGACTCAAGAAGCCGTCAATGGTTCTACTGGAGCAACTTCAGACAGTAAACAAAGATGAACTCAGAGATTACATCGGAACGATTAAAGATGAGCAGCTTTTAAGGCGGATAAATATAACGCTTAAAAAGACTTTCGGACTTTGGATTTATAAGGAAGAAAAGAAAGAAAATATCCGTTGCCTTTGCCCAAAGTGCCTGAAAGATTATATTCACAATCCCGATTATATCGTGCGTCGGCTTGACCCGTTTGCTAAGGTCAAAGACCATTGTGATAAATGCAATCAATCCGGTTGGGATTATGTGATTGCTGAAAGACAGCTCAACGCAAGAGAAAAGGGGTGTCAGAATGTCTAAGAAAAGATATGAAATTGTAAGTTATGACATCCCGCTTTGGTTAAAACCTGTTTTATCGGTAACGGAAACTTCAATTTACACAGGGATAAGTGCTAATAAGATATATGAGATGTCAGAATCGGAGGACTGTCCTTTTGTTATATGGATAGGAAGTCGCAGGGTAATCAAGAGAAAATCCTTTGAGGAATACCTCGAAAGGCAGTATTCAATATAGTAAAAAGTCAAATCTGCGATGAGTCCGATTGCATAATGGGCTTATCGCAGAAAAATGAATATACTGATGCCATCAACGCAAGGAGGACGAAATGCAAAGCAAAAAAGAAATGCCATTAGAGCATAAACCTATATTAACCATAAGAGAAGCGTCTTTTTATACAGGAATCAGTGAGAAAAAACTGATTGAAATAACAAATCTATATGCCTGCCCATTTGTATTGTGGGTGGGTAATCGCAGATTTATCAAGAGAAAAGCATTCGAGAAATTTATTCAGACATCGGAATTTAAGGGAGGTGCAGATGATGAACAGATTGAGTGATGAGTGGTTTTCCAGTAAAAGCGAGAGCGTTCCGTTGTGGCATAAGATAGCACTTTCTATTGATGAAATGTATGTATATACGGGCATTGGTAGAGAAACAATACGAGAACTTACAAAGCAACCGGAAGCAAAACAATTTACATTGAAAATTGGGAAAAGAACTCTAATTAAACGCAAACAATTTGAAGAATATTTAGACCAGATGTGTTCTATTTGAGGGGAGGAATGTAGATGTACAAAATAGATGGTTCTGAACTTTATGAATATCAGCAACAGCTATTGCAACCACCGGAGGATATACCGATTTGGGAAAAGAAATGTCTTACGGTCGAGGAAGCGGCTGCTTATTCAGGTATTGGAGAGCGAAGATTAAAGGCACTATTGATGGATAAGGATTGCAGTTTCAGAATTGCAAGAAGCGACAGGCTTTTAATTATACGAGAGAAGTTAGAGGAGTTTATTGACTCAAGCACAGAATTGTAGGAGGTAACACAATGGCAAATACAAAAAGAAAAGATAAATCAAGAAAGGTTTTACGCAAAGGGGAATCGCAACGTCCAGACGGTACTTATCAATTCCGATGGACAGATGAGAACCGTAAAAGACATTGTATTTATGCAAGAAACTTGGATGATTTGAGATACAAGGAAGATGAAATCGACAAGGACAAGAAAGACGGTATCAAGGCAGAAGCACGCTATACATCACTTAATGATATGTATGAGCTTTGGCGAGATTTGAAACGTGGAATAAAGAATAATACTTTTGAGAATTATAAATATATGTACGAGACATTCGTGCGTAATCAGATTGGTTCTCAATTCATAATGTCTATAAAAAAGACTGATATAAAAAGATATTACAACAGTCTTGTTGATGAAAGACATCTGAAACCCGCAACGATTGATAGCATACATACCGTTCTACATCAGGTCTTTGAAATGGCAGTAGATGATGATTACATCAGAAGTAATCCAACGGACAATGTTTTGCGTGAATTGAAAAAATCACATTGTTTTAAGAATGAAAAACGCAGGGCATTAACCAAAACGGAGCAGGAACTTTTTCTTGATTATCTGAAGAATACACCGGAAGCACAGTACTGGTATCCGATATTTGCAGTTATGATTGGAACAGGGTTGCGTGTGGGCGAACTAACTGGACTTAGGTGGTGTGACATAGATTTAGAGGAAGGGATTATAGATGTGAATCATACACTGGTTTATTATGACCACAGAACTGAGGGAAGCAAGAAAGGCTGCTATTTCAATGTGAATACAACCAAGACACCGGCAGGTATGCGACAAGTTCCAATGCTTGAATTTGTGAAAGAAGCATTTTTAATGGAAAAAGCAAGGCAGGAACTTCTTGGACTGCATTGTGAAGCTACGGTTGATGGATATACGGATTTCATTTTTGTAAATCGTTTTGGTCAGCCACAGCACCAAGCAACACTCAATAAAGCAATTCGCCGTATTATACGAAACTGTAATGATAAGCAGTTTCTGGAAAGTGAAAATCCAGAGGTTTTACTTCCTCACTTTAGCTGCCATTCCCTTAGACACACATTTACTACAAGAATGTGCGAAGCCGGAGTGAATGTGAAAGTTATTCAGGATGCACTCGGACACAAAGACGTATCCACGACATTGAACATTTACACAGATGTAACAAAGGAATTAAGAAAGACAGAGTTTGAGGGATTAGAATTACAATTTAATCAGTAAATAGTTATAGAAAATCAGAAAGAGAGCATATGCCGTAGAGATATGGTGTGTGCTTTCTTTACTTTATGACGAGAAAGTGGTAAAATGAAACACAAGACTGATGGCAATGCTATAGAACCCAAAACTAAATAAGGATGTACACCATTTACACCAATTTTTACACCAAACCTCATTTTTAGCTTCACGAAACAAGTGGGAATGGTGTAAAGAGGTTGAATAAAAGCCCATTTATAGGCGATAAAATTTACAAAATGGAATTAAGTCGTGAGTGGACGATTTCGTCCCGACGATGAAGTCATTAGACTCTGACAAGAAGTCTTCTAAGACTTCCGAAGCAGCCCCTGCAGCAAGTGTGCCGACAACAAGTGTGTCCGCAGAGAGCGTACAGCTTGATCTTTCAAAAGTAAAAATTGAGCCTCTTTTTGAGGAATTTGTAGATTTTGATACATTTGCAAAATCTGATTTCAGAGTCGTAAAGATTGAAGCCTGCGAAGCAGTGCCAAAGTCAAAGAAGCTTCTCAAGTTCACATTAAATGATGGAACTGACAAGAAACGCACGATTTTAAGCGGTATTCATGAGTACTATGAGCCGGAACAGCTCGTTGGAAAGACATGTGTAGCAATCACAAACCTTCCTACCAGAATGATGATGGGAATCCCATCAGAAGGAATGCTGATTTCAGCAGTGTACGAGTATGACGGACACGAAGGACTGAATCTGCTTATGTTAGATGACGCAATTCCTGCTGGAGCTAAGCTGTATTAAGAGCGTAAAATTAAAGATTGTATTACTTAGAGGACATTTTCTAAAGAAATTTAGAAGATGTCCTCTTTTTGCGTTATAGGAACAACTGAAATACAGATAAATTGAAAGCATTAATTACAATATAGGATGTAATAATTATGATTATGTTCGCCATGTGGTGACGATTTTTGAAAATGAATCGTCATTGCATGGCGATTTTTGTATGCGGAATCTTAGTATCATATAACTGTGCTTGAAAACAGCACACCACGAGAGTGGAGGCGCCAAAAAGGCATCAGTATTGGCAGAAGCATCCGGAGTAAAACTGGGTAATATCCTCAGTATTGATTATTCCTGGGGAGAGGTGGATTCCGTATCAAGACCTTTGAATGAAATGTCTGATGAAGATATGTGTGAGTGGCTGATGTGTTGGCATGAATACAATCCATTACCAGATATCTGATTACAGCCAGAGCTTCTTTCTGTCGTCTGGAGGATTAATTCGTGTTATACTATAACATGGATGGCAATAAGGGAAATTATGGCTGAATACTATGGAAATGAGTCACAGAGGTTATGCGGCTATTAGTATAATTTTAGGTAAACTGTGGGATATCATATGGAACGAGTAGAAAAATTCTTAAAAGAAGCAGAGACATATAAGGGAGATATTGTTGTATATCAGGATTATGGGGTTGCAACAATGGCTCTTGGCGAAGGAAGGTGAGCAAAATGGGACTGTTTAAGAAGAAAAAAGCGGGGCAGTCATATGACAAGGAAAATAAAAAGCCTGTAATAAAAGCAAGCATTTGTAATGGTGAGCAGGTAGCAGGCTTTAAGGATATACATACAGGTAAGATAGAAGAGGTAATGCTGATAAAAAGTCCGGCAGACCTCGAACATTTTAAGGCTATGTATGGAATAGATGAAGAAATAGCAAAGGAATACTGATATGAAAAAAAGGGTGTGTGTCGTCCGGTGGACTTCGGTTCTGCACCGACCGAAGCGGAGCGTAGAAAGCTGGAAAAAGTGCTTGAGAATCCACAGGTAATTAAAACTCCTGTAGTAAGAAACGAAAAGCAGTCTACACTTGGATATCAGCCGGATGTATGGAAAGGATGGAATTAATGGTAATGAAGGTAGTAAGAGATCCATTGTTTCTTGCAAAGAAATCAGTGGATGCGACAGAAGCAGATAAGCAGGTGGTAACAGATTTGCTCGATACCTTGAGAGCTAATCTTGACCATTGCGTTGGAATGGCTGCAAACATGATAGGTGTTAAGAAGAATATTATCGTTGTGGCAGCAGGACCATTTCAGTTTGCTATGATTAATCCGGTGATTACAAAGAAGTCCGGAACTTATCAGACAGAGGAAGGATGTCTGTCGCTGGAGGGTGTCCGTCCCTGCACCAGATATCAGGAGATTGAGGTGGATTACCTTGACCAGAGCTTTAAGAAACAGCATGGAAAATATTCAGGCTGGACAGCACAGATAATCCAGCATGAGATTGACCATTGCAATGGCATTGTGATATAGAACAGGAGTATCAGATGGGAAACGAATCGGGCACATGGGTTATGTATGGTGTGGATTGGGATGATCCGGAATGCATACATACTGTGGAAGAAGCAACAGAATATATTAACAGAATAGGTTTCTTGCCTGGATTTATCTCAAAGAAATGGCTTCCTGTATTTGCTAATTATCGTAGGGATGGTTATGATTTTGATGCTTTGTATGAAGATGGAGAAAAGGGCTTTGATGGAGCAATTACGAATCTTTGTATGCAGACATACCTGTGCAACTGATAAGCAGATTAGAAAGCTGTTACGATAGGAGAGTATATAAAATGATTAGCTGCATTAATTTCTGGTTGAGGCGATGATTTATGGTATTAGAACAGGTTATTTTGATGTTGTAGCTCATCCAGATAGAATTTTCAGAAGATGTAGGGAATGGACAGAGGGATGCGATCACATTGCACGCGAAATAGGAGTAAGTGCAGCTAGGCAAGCTATGCCTTTGGAAAAATTCTTTTACCATAAATAATAGTTGCCTATATCAGTTTGCAGCTTTAATGAAATCCATAAAGGAACCGCATATTATTTTATCATCGACATGGCGTGAGGGATATACCAGTACAGGTGCAATACAGAGTCCGATATTAGGAAACTAAAGAAAATTTGTAAGGGGAGGTGATGTGTATGATCTATGTTACAGGAGATACACACGGCGATTTTGGTCGCTTTTCAAAGAAGAAGCTTAGAATAAAAGGTATGGAACTTACTGCAGATGATTATGTAATCGTATGTGGTGATCTGGGTTTGTGTTGGGCTAAGGACAAGACATTTGACTATAACTGCAAGAACTTTCAGCAAAAGTCATATACAACTCTTTGGGTTCAGGGGAATCATGAGAATTTTGATATGATTGCAGAATTTCCGATAGAGGAGTGGCATGGCGGTAAGGTTCGTCATATTGTGAGGGATAAAGTTATTCTTCTCGAGCGTGGACAAGTCTTTGATATAAATGGAAAGACGTTTTTTACGTTTGGGGGAGCTTCTTCACATGATGTGCAAGGTGGTATATTAAACCGCAACGATTGTGATTTTGATTATGAGCGACGCAAGGCAATAGACAGTGGACTTCCGTTTAGAATTGTACATGAATCTTGGTGGCCTCAAGAACTTCCGAATGAGGAAGAGATGGAAGAAGGTCGTCGTAATCTTGAGAAAGTGAATTACAAAGTAGATTATGTAATTACGCACTGTTGTTCAAGTAGGATGCAAGCTATTCTTGATAAAGGCCCAGGGCGAATATATGAAGATAATATTTTAACAAAATATCTGCAGGAAATTGAAGAGAAGCTGGAATATAAGCACTGGTATTTTGGGCATTATCATAATGATAAGAGTATAGATGATAAACATACATTGCTTTATTATGCAATTCTGGAAATTGAAACAGAGTCACTGGATGATGTTCCTGTATTAGGAAGACCGAAGTATTCTCATAGTGATACTGTAGAATTCAATTGGGGAGAGGATTGTACCAAGACTGGGCAGATACATGTAATTGATGCGTATGGAACATTTGAACAGTCATCAGAGCCTTCTTATGATGTGCTTGTAAAGGAAGATAATTGCTTATATAAGCATATCTGTGAGTCGGATATAATAAGAAAAATCATGTAATTGATACTCCATAGATAGTGGCGAAAGAGACGCGACTTTGTTTCCTTAACAGTTTTATCGACAAAGAAAAATGAGAAGGATTCATAATGAGTGAGAAAACAGAGATTACTTTCATGCAGACAAGATTAATCCGGCTTGCTTCAGAAGAGTGGCATTGATAAGCTTTTGGGAACAGGTGGTTTTCAGCACCATACTATTAGTTCGACTGAATTTTGGAACACAGGGCGTATTCAGTGGATTATAAGAAAGGAGTATTATGTCATTTAATTCGCGGTTTAAACATATTTTCGGTGAAATATTCCAAGCAGAGGGGTTTAAATATTGTTCTAAATTGAATGTCTTTGCCAAAATGTTGAATGAGGATTTATTGGCATTTATAGGTGTGAAATCAGCTCCTATATGGAATAAAGGTTCAAAAGGATTTATGATTACAGCAGGTATTATTTCTACATATTACGATTCTATTGAAAAGAATTCTGTTTTGATGATAGGGCATGACTTGAATTTATTTCTTCCCAAAAATGAAGTGAGAGTAAGTTTTGAGTATGATGATAACACAATGGAAGAAATTATTTCAATTACGGCTTTATATGTGAGAGAACATTTGCTTCCTGTAATCAATCAAGTATTCGATTTTAATTCTTATATCGAATATTTGAAAAAATATTCAATTGATTTATTATGGAATTGCGATTCTTTTAAAGGTGAATCGCTAATTCTGATAAAAGCAGATAACCATGACGATTTTCAAAAATTTTTCCAGCAACAGCTGGATGAATTATGCGCACGAATTGATGCTGGAGATGTGGGTGATGGTTATACGAAAGAAATGGCATATAATGATTTATTTCATGGTATTATTGAATCTATTGTTTATCCTCGTGATAAAGTATATTTTGACAAGGATTTATACCATGAAGCACTGAAAGAAGCAGAGAGAAGAAAAAATGAGAACATGAGAAAATTATATAGCTATAAATTATTGTAGAACAGGGGAGTTATAATAAAACAGATGAAATCTCATAAGACGAAAGGAATGTTTCTATGACAGTAAAAGAAAAAGCAGAACTGATTGTAAAAGATATAAAGAAAGAACAGGGAACAAATCCG
>OGFG01001371.1_pt1 | contig 24737 bp, 21 predicted proteins | sample 1570761 | NCBI WGS metagenome assembly OGFG01 (sample SAMEA2581938, study PRJEB24529) | metagenome | biome: Human gut stool | place: China | collected 2011 | reverse complement strand
AACAGTATTTTCAATGCATGAACGCATATGATATACTGTTTTCATCATAAAAAACCTTATCTAAATGACATTGATTCATCAATATTAACTCCAAAATATTTCGATAACTTGATTAACTTATCAATTGACGGTTCTGATTCTCCATTTTCCCATTTTGACACCGCTTTATCTGAAACGCCGACAAGTACACCCAACTGATATTGAGACAGGCCTTTTCTCTGTCGTAGTGTACTGATAAAATTTCCAAAACTATAGTCTCTCATACTTATCCTCCGCTACTTGCTAATTACATTTTACACCAAAATAGTTCATTTGCAATTTGTTCATATCGAATTAAAGTAGATTTTTGTTGTTCGAAGCAATTGCGATTCCGATTATCACGAAACTGCGTGACTATTCACTTTTATTTGATAACAAAAAAGAGAGCCACAGAGTGACTCCCCCAGTGCAGTCCGGAAACATACACCTCATTCAATACATATAATATACAAGATTATTATAAAAAAGCAAGCACAATCAAATCATAGCCCCTACTTTCGCATCTGTGGCACCTGTGCCAGGATCACTGCTGTGAATACAAGCACGCAGCCGACGATCTCCCTCGGTGCTAACACCTCATGCAATACGACGAATCCACCGAGCACTGCAAATACAGATTCCAGACTCATCACGATGGAAGCAACTGCCGGATCTGCATATTTCTGTCCTGCAATCTGAAGCGTATATGCGATACCGCTCGAGAAGATACCCGCATATAGGATTGGGAACCACGCAACGGCAAGATCACTCCATGCCGGCTGTTCGAAGATTGCCATACAGATCAGAGATAACACACCGTTCGTAATAAACTGGATGCACGAGATCTTCACGCTGTCACAGTCATTGAAATGGTCAACTGTCAGGATATGTCCGGTGAAGCAGACTGCACACAGAAGCCCAAGCAGATCTCCAAAATACAGATTGTCGATACCGCCGGACATGCACAGCATGTACATACCACCAAGGCAGACAAAAACTGCCACATATACGATCTTATGCAATTTCTTCCCGAGTAATCCGGATACGATTGCAACCATAACCACATATGTTGCGGTAAGGAATCCCGATCTGCCGGAGCTGGCCACACCTTCCGGATATGCCGCGATACCACTCTGCTGCAGATTCGTTGCAAAAAACAGCACACAGCCACAGAGGATACCACCGATCACGGTCCGTTTTATATTTTCTTTTTCGACTGGTTCTCCACTTAACTTTGCTTTCTGCTTCTTCATTCCCGTGCGAGCGAGAATCAAAATCGCAAGAAATGCCGCCCCAACTATGGAGCGGCTTCCGTTAAATGTAAATGTTCCAATCTGATCAGATGCTGTTGTCTGTGCTACGAACGTCGTTCCCCAGAAGAACGCAGCAAACAGCAACATAATACTTCCTTTAGTCTTTTTCATTTCAAGCCTCTTATTCTGCATCAATTGGATCTTTCTTTTTCTCAACTGCCTTGATCACCTGCAACACAACATACAGTAAAATCAGACCGATTACCAGCGGAATCACAGGGCTCTTCATTACTCCCGGAAGTCCCTTGCTATTACCAAAGAATCCGGCAATAATGTAAGTGACGAACGATACAAGTGCGACTGTAATCGCATATGGAAGCTGTGTGCTTACATGATTGATGTGATTACACTGTGCACCTGCGGATGCCATAATTGTCGTATCCGAAATCGGTGAACAATGGTCTCCACATACGGCACCTGCCATACATGCAGAGATGGAAATGATCATCATCGTTGCGTTTGTTCCCTCGAATGCATTTACAACGATTGGAATCAGCATACCGAAGGTTCCCCATGAGGTTCCGGTTGCAAACGCAAGGAAGCATGCAATGATAAATACAAGCGCCGGCAGGAAGCTAAGCAGCGCATCCGGCGTACTCTTCACGAGCTCTGCCACAAATTCTTTTGCACCAAGGCTGTCTGTCATCGCCTTCAATGTCCAGGCAAATGTCAGAATTAAAATCGCAGGAACCATCGCCTTAAATCCTTCCGGAATACAAGACATGGATTCGCTGAATTTCAATACGCGGCGGAACATATAATAGATAATCGTAATCACAAGTGCAAAGAAGCTGCCATACATCAATCCAACCGATGCATCACTGCCCGAAAATGCTTCTACAAATCCAACGCCTGAGAAAAATCCACCACTGTAAATCATGCCGATGACGCAGGCTGTAATCAGAACGATCATCGGAAATACAAGGTCAATCACTTTACCCTTTGTCTCAACGACTTCATTTTCCGCGTTTGCATATGGGCGGTCCGGTGTCGTGTAGATATCGCCCTTCAAAGCGTTCTTCTCATGTGTCCGCATCGGACCATAATCAATCTTTCTAACGATCAAAACAATCATAAATATAATCGTGAAAAGCGCATAATAGTTATACGGGATTGCACGGATAAAGATGGAGAATCCGTCCTCTCCCTCTACGAATCCGGCTACCGCTGCTGCCCATGACGAAATCGGGGCAATGATACAGACCGGAGCTGCTGTTGCATCAATGATATACGAAAGCTTCGCACGCGATACCTGGTGCTTGTCTGTCACGGGACGCATCACGCTTCCAACTGTCAGGCAGTTAAAATAATCATCAATAAAAATCAAAACTCCGAGCGCAACTGACGCTAACTGTGCGCCAATCCGCGTCTTGATATGGGCGCTTGCCCATCGTCCGAACGCTGCCGAACCACCGGCTTTGTTCATCATACAGACCATAACACCGAGTATTACAAGAAATACCAGAATACCCATGTTATATGAATTGGTCAGCACGCGGACGATTCCGTCTTTGAATACATGGTTTACGGTTGCTTCAAATCTGAAGTTGGACCAGAACAGTCCACCGATCACAATTCCTAAAAAGAGTGAACTGTAAACCTCCTTTGTAATGAGTGCCAGCACGATTGCCACGACCGGCGGGATTAATGCCCAGAATGTTGCGTACATCTGTGGCACGTAATTTGCGATTTCTTCCATCTTCTCTCTTCTCTCCTCGTTTTCTTTCTTATTGTCTGCCGCCCATATTCAGTCGGCGACATGGTATCTGGTGCATCTTACAGCATGGATGCACGAAGCTCTTCCCCTGTTTTATTCACAAGGTAAGCCGGTGCAATATCAAATACGGTCTTGCAACCGCTTGCTCCCTCATTTGCAAGTCTGTGAGCCGCTCTTGCATAAGCAATCAGTACGCTGGATGTAAACTCAGGGTTTGAATCAAGCTTCAGGCTGTACTCGATGATATGCTTGTTCTCCTTGTTCCAGCCGGTCACACCGCTGCGGAGTACAAATCCACCATGTGGAATTCCGCTGTGGTTTGCCTTCAGCTCTTCTTCCGAAATGAAGTGAACCGTTGTATCGTAATCTGCGAAATAGTTCGGCATTGTCTTGATTTCTTCCTCAACTTTTGCCGCATCTGCGCCCTCTTCAAGCACTACGAAGCACTCTCTTGTATGCTTCTGTCTTGTTGTAAGCGCCGGATTCTCGCCGTTACGAACTGCCTCAAGTGCGGATTCTACGGGAATCGTATACTGCTTGGCATCCTTGACACCTGCGATACGACGGATGGCATCGGAATGTCCCTGACTGACACCCTTGCCCCAGAATGTATAATCATTTCCCTCCGGAAGCAATGCATTTCCGTACAGACGGTTGAGTGAGAACATGCCCGGATCCCAGCCAACGGAGATAATTCCGATATGTCCGCTTGCTTTTGCACTTGCGTCCACATTCGCAAAATGCTCCGGGATTCTTGCGTGTGTATCGAAGCTGTCGATCACGTTGAAATATTTTGCACATTCCGGTGTCTGCTCCGGAAGATCGGTTGCGCTTCCGCCGCACAGAATCATAACATCGATTTTATCCTTCCAGTCTACCATGTCCTTTACGTTGCACACCTTGGCTGTCTGGTTCTTAATAACCAATTCATCAGGATTTCTTCTTGTAAATACGACAACTAATTCCATATCATCGTTCTGGTTGATGGCTGCTTCTACGCCGCGGCCGAGATTTCCGTATCCGTAAATTCCGATTCTCGTCATTTTGTTTTCCTCCTTATTCTATCTCCCTGCATGAGAACTTCTACTCTTTCTCCGAGTTATTCTGGATTTTCATTCTACGCAGACGCGCTCTCGCTCACTTCCGCACATAGCAGACACTAAACTCACTGCGTTCGTTAAGTGCTGATGTGCTCCAATGGTCTGCTTTAGAATTGAAAATCCAGAACAACTCGAATCTACATATAGCCTCTCATGCCCGAAGGTTGAATCAAATTAAAAATTTACAATCGAATCCACTTTAGCATACTTCGTTGCTTTTCACAACAAAATTTCGCCACATCGTACTTTTTTGTATGTTTTTCGGGGTTATTCTTTGTTTGGTTGTTCGGTTGATGTGGTGGTGCTTGTTGTGGTGTTTGTTGGTTTCCTGCCGTACACATAGCCGTAGAAATCGGTGTTGATGACTTCATCGGACATGTAAAGCTTCGTTTCGACTTCCTTGATCGTATCGTTGATGTAGGATTGCGAAACTGTCTTTTCATCCACGTAGTAGGTCACTTCTCCGGTTTTCGTATTGTAGCCGATCTTGTCTGTCTTGAAACTATGGTCAGCGAAGATGACGAGTTCTTCCGAATCGGATAAAATATCGTGTCCTGCGAGGATACGCGAATCGTATGTCACGCCAAGCAGATTCAGGACGGTAGGAAGAACATCCACGCTCGCACAGAGCTTCTTGACATGAACCGGTTCTTCCATCGATGCAGACCAGATGCCAAGGCAGGAATGATGTTTTTCAAATGCATCATCGGATACATTCTTGCCTGCAAGCGCATCGTAGCCGCTGTCTGTCAGTCCATATGGATAATGGTCCGGTGTCACAATGAACACGGTCTTCTCCAGCTTTCCGGCTTCATCCAGCTTGTTGATCAGATCCTCTAGCGCTTTATCAAGCTCCATCTGTGCCGCAATATACGCCACCGCGTCTTCCGACAAGTCCATTCCTTCTGTGCATTTTTCTGCTTCCTCACGGTTCTTCAGGCACATGGCATTGTAATCGTAATTATATGGAAGATGCCCACTGAATGTCATAAAATACATCAGAAACGGTTCTTCGTTAATAAACTCCTTGTATACTGCCTCGATCGTATCATAATCGGAATATGTCACATAGCTTGGGATATCCAGACCATAATCGATTGCCTTGAAATCATATCCCATATTCGCATGTGTCTCACTCCGGTTATAATAATAGAAGTCAAAGTCGTGGTATGCTTTGCTTGTGTAGCCTTTCTCATTCAATGCATTGCCAAGTGCATACGGCTGATATGTATCTGCTGACTTATAAAAGCTCCACTCTGAGGAACACGGATACTGTCCCAGGCAGTCTACAAATTCTCCGTCAATCGTACTGTGATACCAGATCGGATTATAGTAATTCACAAATACAAAACCATCATTCATGATCTTATAAAGCGTCGGTGTGCAGTTCTCGTAGATACCGTATTTGCACAGGCTCTCCGCGGTAATGCAGACAACATTATACCCTTCGAACATACCCGTATATTCGTTCTGCATCGTCGGCGTCTGCTGCGCACAATACGCGGACAGATTCTTCAACTGCTCATCCTCGGTTGCCTGATATAGCTTCTTAAAATCGACCGCCGGATCAACCTGTTCTACATACACAGGTGCCGCATCCGTATCGGTTGCCGTAACTTCCATTGCATCACTTTCGGTTGCCGTCACATCATCTGGTTGCATATCTGTATCATCCAAAGTGAATGTCACATTTTTCTTTCCCCCGGTAAGCATCGTCTGCGCATCCCGCACGGTCGTCACACATACGCCAAGCTTGTTCATCGAAAGCTCCAGCACATACTGGTTGTGGAACAACTGATACGGCGAATACATCGCGCGTCCCTGCACATTCAGAAGAAGGATGGAAATGGCACACAGACAAATTACACTTGCCACACTTATAAGCCTTATTCTCATCTTTGGTCTGTCAAACTTTATCAGGAATACGCGCAGCAACACAAGCGCGATCACCGGGAGTAAAAACAGTAACATCCAGCCAATATTCTGACGGATCTTCTCAAACATCACGACCTTGAAATCCATCGCATTTCCGGCGCCGCCGACAGACACCAGACTTAAAAATGTTCCAAATATCCGGAAATAGATGAGCTGCACGATATCATACACGCAGAACACGGTAAGACCGACATATGCAATGATCTCATTTCCGATGCGCGGCAGCCATACAGTGAGTGCCGCTAAGAAAAGCCCCAACGTGGCACCGAACAAAACCAGATAGATACTCGTGCTTTCAAGTTTATGGTAAATCGCCAGATGAAACAGCACCTCCAGATAGATGCCCGTGCCCGCAAAAAACGGGATGCGCCAATATGAAAATGCACGCTTCTCCTTCTTTAATTTTATTGTCTGTATCTGATCTTTCATTGTAATCCTCCAAATCTCGCATACGCGCTATCAATCGCGCATTTTATTATATATGATTTTTCCTTGTTTTTCACTATCTTTTATTTTATAATTTAATGTCAGTGTTTACGAAAAATAAGGAGGTACCCTATGGCTGAAGCATATTCAAATTTTGCTGCTGTCTACGATGCGCTCATGGACAACATTCCCTATGACGCATGGGCAGACTATCTGCACGGCCTGCTTGTGGAATATGATATTGCAAGCGGCATTCTGGCAGAGCTTGGCTGTGGAACCGGAAATATAACCGAGCGTATGGCAGATTTCGGATACGACATGATCGGTATCGACAACTCCCCTGCCATGCTGGATATTGCAAATGAAAAGCGGGAACAAAATCATTCTTCATCGCTCTACCTGTGTCAGGACATGCGCGAGTTTGAGTTATACGGAACCGTTGCAGCCATCGTAAGTCTCTGCGACAGCGTCAATTATATTACCGAACCGGAAGAGCTTACGCATGTATTCTCGCTCGTCAATAACTACCTTGATCCGGACGGACTTTTCATCTTCGACTTCCATACGGAGCATTATTACCGGGATGTCGTAGCCGAAGCGACAATTGCCGAGGATCGGGATGATATCAGCTTTATCTGGGATAATTATTATGATGAAGAGGAAGCAATTAATGAACTCGCTTTAAGCCTGTTCGTAAAGGAACCTTCGGATTCCGATGCCGATGATAACCTGTTCCGCAAATATGAGGAATTGCATGTACAAAAAGGGTACACACTAAAGCAGATGAAACAGATGGTAGCTGATTCCGGTCTTACCCTGCTTGCGGCCTATGATGCATTTACACATGAGCCGGCGGACGAGGAATGTGAACGTATTTATATCATCGCGAAAGAAACACGAAACAAGAATTCAAAGAAACAATATATACAGTAATTTTATATACCACTGCATCAATCATAAATAACAACACATGCAAGTATATATACAAAATCCAAACACTCATTTTAAGGAGGATACATTTATGGCAGATACAATGATTCGTGGCATGGCAGCGAACAAGCAGGTTCGTTTCTTCGCCTGCAACTCTACCGATACTGTGGAAAAAGCAAGAATTACACATCATACAAGCCCGGTTGTTACGAATGCACTCGGCAGACTGTTGACCGGAGGCGTGCTGATGGGCGCCATGTGTAAAAATGATACCGACAAATTAACACTCCGTATCCAGTGTCAGGGGCCGATCTCAGGTATGCTTGTCACTGCCGATGCAAACGGACATGTCAAGGGATATGTCAGCGAACCGGAGGTTATGCTTCCTGCAAACGATGTCGCAAAGGCTGTGGATCTCGGTGTCTTAAGCGTCATCAAGGATATCGGTCTGAAGGAGCCGTATGTCGGCGACACCCATCTGGTAAGCGGCGAGATTGCAGAGGATCTGACCTACTATTTTGCAACAAGTGACCAGATTCCAAGCTCTGTGGCTCTGGGCGTGTTGTTCAACGACGATACATCCGTAGCGAATGCCGGTGGATTTATCATCCAGCTGATGCCATTTGCAGAGGACGCATTGATTGACGAGCTGGAGAAACGGCTGAAAGGATTTTCTTTCACTGCACTTCTCAAGCAGGGCATGTCTGTGGAAGCTATCGTACGGAAATTGTTCGAAGGCTATGATGTCGAGCTGACCGATTCCATGCCATGTGCATATGTCTGTGATTGCAGCAAGGAGCGTGTCGAGCAGGCAGTTATCAGTCTTGGCAGAAAAGAGCTTGGCGCTATGATTGCCGACAACAAGCCGATTGAGGTCGTATGTGATTTTTGTCACACAAAATATACATTTTCACCGGATGAGCTGTTGAATATCCTGAAGAATAAATAATCCGCTTATCCGATATAGCTTTGCATCACCTAAACAAAACAGATGGTACAAGCTGTGATATAAAATAATACATCAAACACGATCACAAGGAGGTTGGTAATATGGAACGAATCGATTTACATGTACATTCCAATGCGTCCGACGGTTCTCTGACACCGACAGAGGTTGCCGACGAAGCAATGCGGATGGGACTTTCCGCGATTGCCCTGACCGATCACGACACGGTCGATGGCGTGGCAGAAATCTTAGACTATACAAAGGACAAGCCTTTGGAGGTAGTGCCGGGCATCGAGCTGTCCTGCTACTACAACAACCGTGAGATTCATATTCTCGGCTTCTATATGGACTATGAAAACCCAGAGCTTCAAAAAGAGCTTGCCGTATTAAAGGAAGCACGCGAGGGCAGAAATGAGAAAATGGTGGCTATGATGCAGGCAGATGGTCTCCCTGTCACGATGGAGAAGCTGCTTCACGGCAACCCGGACAGCGTCATTACGCGGGCGCATTTCGCAAGAGTTCTCGTCGAGGAAGGTGTCTGCAAAGACAAGGATACCGCGTTCCGCAAATACATCGGCATCGGCTGCAAATATTACCTGCCGAAGCCACAGGTTACCTGTGAGACTGCTATGCGTATCTTAACGACTTATGGCAAAGCGGCATTTCTGGCACATCCTCTGCTCTATCATCTTGGTTACGCACAGATTGATGAGCTGTTAGCATATCTAAAGACACTTGGTTTAAAAGGACTTGAGGCATTCCACTCTTCGAACAACCGCTTTGAAAGTGAGAAGCTCCGCTCGCTGGCTGCCAAATACGGACTGGCAATCTCCGGTGGTTCGGATTTCCACGGGGTTGTAAAGCCGAATATACAGATGGGAATCGGACGGGGAAATATGAATATTCCAAAAGAACTGTTGGATATAATTAAAACTTTATAAGTTTTCTCCGCGAAAAAAAGGAACCCAAACCGGGTTCCTTTTTCTATATGTTTACAGTTTCATGATTCCGAGTGTCTGCAGCAAAAGCAGGATCAGGAAGATTGGAGCGATGACCTTTACCATAGCAGTGTAAAGCCGCTTTCTTCCCATTTTACAACCGCTCTTTTCTACTTCTTCGATCACAGTCTTCGGTTTGATGACCCACCCGACGAGAATACAGGTTGCAAGTGCTACGATCGGCATCAGCAGATTGTTACTGATGTAATCCATGATATCTAAGATCTGCGCCGTTGAACCATTCGGAAGCTTGAACTCAAAGTACAGCTTGTTGTATCCGAGGCAGACAATGATACCAACGATCAGTGCGAAGATTCCCTCGATTGTGCCGGCCTTCGTTCTGCTTGTATGGAACGCATCCATAATACATGATACAACCGCCTCCATGACGGATACCGCACTTGTTAATGCAGCGAACAATACCATTGCAAAAAAGATTGTACCGATTATATTTCCGGCAACACCCATTGCAGCAAATACCTTTGGCAAAGATACAAACATCAGACTTGGTCCGGACGCCATACCCTCTGTTCCCATAAATGCATACACAGCCGGAATGATCATCGCGCCTGCAAGAAATGCAACAACCGTATCAAATATCTCAATCTGATTAATTGATTTTCCAAGGTTTGCATCATCCTTCACATACGAACCATATGTAATCATGATACCCATTGCCACAGACAAGCTGAAGAACAACTGTCCGAGTGCATCGATCAGAACCGTAAATAACTTTCCGATTGTCAGTCCCTCAAAATTAGGAACAATATATATTTTAAATCCCTGCAGACCGGTTACTACTTCACCTGCATCATTTGTATTTTTCAATGTTAATGAGAATATTGCAATTCCCAAAATCATGACAAGCAGGATTGGCATGATAATCTTCGATGTAGACTCAATTCCTTTATTGACACCACGGAATACGATAAATGCAGATACCGCAAGGAAGATCACAAATGTAATAATCGGTTCCCACTGTGACGTGATGAATCCGGTAAAGAATCCATCCTGTGCAGCGTCGGCTCCATGTCCTGTCAAAAATACGAAGAAATATTTTACTACCCAGCCACCGATTGTGCAGTAATACGGCATGATGATAACCGGTATAATACTCGCAATAGCACCTAAGAATCCCCATTTATCATGAAGCTTCGTATATGCCGTGAGCGGGCTCTGTTTCGTCTTTCGACCGATCGCAATCTCCGTAGTCAGCAGCGTATAGCCAAATGTCAATGCCAGAATGATATAGACGACTAAGAATAATCCGCCTCCATCCTTGGCTGCCAGATACGGAAACCGCCAGATATTTCCAAGACCAACCGCACTACCTGCCGCCGCAAGTACGAATCCGATTGATCCACCAAATGAGTGTCGCTTCTTTTCTTCCATCCTTTTTCCCTCTCTTTTTTCGTTCTCGATTCACAACACATACCCTCTTATAAAGAATTCTGTATCATGCATCTTGTCCGTTATTTGCTGTCTGATTTCATTTTGTTGTCCTATAAACAGCAGATAAGAGCCATTTTATCATAGATTCATTTTTAAATCCACATCTATTTGATAAAAACAACAAAAATGGGCAGATATATGTGTGATACACACATCTGCCCGTACTTATGATTGTTATAATTTTGTCCAATCTATTTTACCTGATTGGCTTCATGGATGGTTCTATTTTCATAATCGACCGCATTCTGTAAGGTTGTCCGGCTGATTGCCGCAAGTGCTTCCCGCGTCAGAAAACCCTGATGGGACGTAATGATAACATTGGGGAATGAAAGCAATCTGGCTGTGATAGAATGCTGTAACAGTTCGTCCTCCCGGTTTTCAAATACATTGTCTCCCTCTTCCTCGTAGACATCCAGACCGACGCCGAAGAATTTGCCCTGCCGGATACCCTGTATCAGTTCCTCTGAATCGACCAGCGCACCACGGGATGTATTGACTAAGATCACATCATCCTTCATCTGTGCAATCGTATCCTTGTTGATCATGTGATAAGTCTCGTCTGTGAGCGGGCAATGCAGGGAAATCAAGTCACTCTGCTTCAGCACGTCTTCGAGCGGCATGTATTCCACGAATTCCAGCTCTTTATTCGGGTACATATCATACGCGATTACGCGCATACCAAATCCACGGCAGATCCGGCACATTGCAGCACCGATCTTTCCGGTCCCGATGATGCCCGCGGTCTTCCCATGAAAATTCACTCCGGTTAATCCCACTAAGCTGAAATTATTCTCCCGCACCTTGATGTAGCTTTTGTGTACATGGCGGTTGACCGCAAGCGCCAGTGTAATCGCAAGCTCCGCAACGGCTTCCGGAGAATAGCCCGGCACACGCAGCACCGTAATGCCAAGTTCATTTGCCTTTTCCAAATCTATATTATTAAACCCGGCACAGCGAAGCAGCACCAGTCTGATATTTATTGCAGCAAGCTTCTCCAGTACCGGCGCGCTCAGATCCGAGTTTACAAATGCACAGATTGCATCGCAGCCCTGTGCGAGTGATACAGTCTTCGGAGAGATATCAACTTCGTGGTAGATGATCTCGATGTCCGGGAAATGGGTGAGTTCTTTCTCGAAGGATTCCACGTCGTAGGCTGCTGCGTCGTAAAATAGTATCTTCATAATATGTGTCTCCTTTCGTTGTTTTACAAATCAAACAGTTACGAATCCTACTATACTGACCGAGTTGCACAGAATACTTATTCTTCGCAGACGCGCTCTCGCTCACTTCCACACGCAGTGGTACTAAATTCGCAGGAATATCATACATCAATTATTTATTTCTTATTGCCCTGCTCATTAAGTACCAGCGTGTTCCAATGGTCTGCTTAATAATAAGTATTCTGTGCAACTCGAATCTACATATTGTTTCATTTGTAATTATTTAATTGTAACAATCAATCATACACACATATTATATCCAATTTTTCCTTGGTTATCACGTATTACTGCAGCCGGATACTGATTTCGCCGGTTGAGAGATTTTCGCGGGTGCCATCCTCGTACTCGACAAGGAGATGGCACATGTCGTCGATATCAAGGGCGGTTGCCTTGCGCTCGCCATCCTTTGTCACGACACGGATACCTTTTCCTAGAACCAGACTGCGCTTCTTGTATTCCGCGATGAATTCCTTCTTCGCAAAGTTTTTGTAGTAATAGAAATAGCGGTTCAGTGTCTCTGCCAGAATCTTGTTCTTGATGTCACCGCTTTGCTCCTGCAGGACAGAACCGGCGATATTCTCCAGTTCTTTACCGAATCCTTCCGTCGGCATATACAGATTGATTCCGATTCCGACGATCACGTATTCCGGGTCTAAGTTCTCCATCTGGAATGCTGCCTGCGTCAGGATGCCGCATACCTTGTGCGAATCGATAAAGATATCATTGACCCATTTGATCTGTGGTTTCTTGTCCGTGTATTTCTCGATTGCTTCGCAGACTGCCACGGCGGCGATTGTCGTGAGCAGCGTCACTTCCTGATTCGCGATCTGCGGCTTCAACAGGATACTGAAATAGATTCCTGTATTTGCCGGCGACATAAACGACCGCCCCAGTCTTCCGAGTCCGTTCGTCTGTTCCATCGCAGCAAGCACCAGGCCTTCTTCCTCCTGCGTCCGCTCACGGAGTGCAAGGTTCGTGGAGTTGATACAGCGGAACACTTCCAACCGCACTGGGCACTCGACGTCCAGATATTTTGCCATTCCCTGTACGGACAACACATCCGTATCCTCCGCCAGCTTGTAGCCTTTGTTGTTCACGCCCTCGATTGCAAATCCATCCTCCTGCAATTTGCGGATGGCCTTCCACACTGCTGCCCGGCTGACAGATAGTTTCTTCGCAAGCTGCTCGCCAGACAGATAGGTGCCTCTGTTTTCTTCCAGTGTCTTTATGATTTCATCTCTGACTGCCATATTTCCTACTCTCGATTCTTTGTTTTTCATGTCGCCTGACGGCTCCATGTGTGTGTTCGCAATATGTCTAAGTTTCTTCGGACGACTTACTCCGCAAGCTTTGTAATTCTTGCCGCATCATACGCGCCACTCCGGAGCATGTCAATCTCTTCCTTGTATGGTGGAAATGCTTTCTTCGCATCTGCAAGTGATTTCACATATGGTGTCTCCAGAATCTTCGGCACGTCCAAGAAATCCTTATGCCATACAACCTTATATAACGCATCAAACCCAATCGAACCAAGTCCGATATTCTCATGGCGATCCTTCGCCGCTCCGCGTGGATTCTTGCTGTCATTGATATGGAATACCGCAATCTGGTCCTTGCCGATGATCTTGTCGAATTCTTCGATCACGCTGTCGAAATCATTTGCCACATCATATCCGGCATCGTTCGTGTGACACGTATCAAAGCAGACACGCAACTTATCATTGTAAGTGACGCCATCATAAATGTGTGCCAGCTCCTCGAAGCTTCTGCCAATCTCGCTGCCCTTTCCTGCCATTGTCTCAAGCGCGATATGCACCGGCGTATCCTTGGTCAGCACTTCGTTTAACCCTTTAATAATGCTCGCGATACCGGCGTCGGCACCGGCATTCACATGAGAACCCGGATGCAGGACAAGCGTCTTGCTTCCCATTGCCGCGGTCCGCTCGATCTCTGTCTTTAAGAAATCAACCGCCAGCTGGTAGATCTCCGGTTTCACCGTATTTGCCAGATTGATGATATACGGCGCATGTACCACAAACTCTGTGATATCATTTGCCCGCATCAGCTCCCACGCTTCTTCCACGCGCAGCTCTGACACGTCCTTTCTGCGCGTATTCTGCGGCGCTCCTGTATATAACATAAATGTATTTGCGCCATAAGAGAGTGCTTCCTTCACCGAGCCAAGCATCATCTCTTTGCCGCTCATTCCAACATGACTTCCGATTTTCATACTGTATAAACTCCTTTTTATGAAATGTCTGTATATGATTTTATGCCTTACAACGATTGTCCGGATTGAGGCTGCGTATTATACCCATTGTTCGGCATTTGGTACATCGGATCACCATAGTATGGTGTCTGCTGTATGTTATTATCCCTTCCACATAACGTTCCAATCGTGATTGCCAGAAATATCATAGCCAATATATGAAATGGTTTTTCCATAAAATTCCTCATATTATTCAGAATCGAAGCTTTCGCCAGCACTGACGCCCCATAAAAAAAGGCATATTTCCGGTTTACTGCAACCACAGATACAACATTTAATACATTTAAAATAATATGGCTCACAAGAACAACGATTGAAATCGTCAATCCGGTTCTTTTCTTCTGCGATTTCCGTGTGATGGTGCATGCAAGAATATACAATCCCACAGTCAGAATCGGACATATAATGCAGCGGATATCAAAGATTCGTTCGTTGTTTACATCCACGCCAAAAGATTGAATATATTTGTCCTGCGGTCCAAAGTAAATAATCCAGTTCATAATCATTGCCAGCACACTGCAGATCATTGCGATTGTAACCAACACATTTGTGCATTTTAGTTTCATACGCTTCCCCCATATTTATATTATAGTTTGCTAACCAAATAACCGGAGCATTGTCAAACAATCACTCCGGAATCAGTTTACAATTATTGTAATTATAGCATTTTTCTACAGGAATATCCACAGAAGATTTTACAGTACCTTACTGCCATTGGCAGTCAGCTTGAATTTCGCTCCGAACAACTCCGCCCCGTGCCGGCACATCTGCATGCGTCCAAGGAAAATATCGAAATACTCATACATCGTACAGATCTTCTCGTCAATTTTGAGTTCCAATGCAATCTGGCGTTTCTCCCGGTTGATCTTCAGGTTCGCTTCCGTGACTGCGTAATTCACCCAATCGTGAATATCGTAGGTCGACTTATCCCGTGAGCGCACACGGCTTCTGCGGACATCCGTCTTATCCGCTATAATCATCGCCGCTGACACAATATCCACGGCACCTCCGGTTGACTCGTCGTGATGCCCAATCGCAGAAACGATGGTTGCACGATCTGTAAACGGCATATCCATCCGCCGCAGGATATCATTTGCAAGGAGCGCGCCATACTCGGCATGGTGTTCACGATTGACTGCATTTCCAATATCATGCATGTATCCGGCGATCTTCGCAAGTTCGATCTCCGCGTCAGCATGTCCGAACTTCTCCAGCAGATATGCCGCCCGTTCTGCCACCAGCGTGCAATGTGTCTTCGAATGCTCCGTATAGCCAAGTGTGGCTAAATTCGCATCGCCCTTTTTGATAAATTCGTTTATCTCTTTGTTCTTGATGATGTCTTTGTATAATATCTGTGCCATTTTCTAAACCCTTCTTCTGTAATATGTAAATAGTTCCGGCAGGATCTGCCACATACAAATATATTGCATATATGACGCAATGTCCGTAGGTCTTCTACAACCGTTTCACCGCATCCATTGCAAGTACCGACCGCTCGCATTCTTCCGCCGATAATGTGAGCTGCGCACAATACGGACTTCCCTGCATGTATTTTGCCGCATAACTTAGTCCATTCGTCCGTTCATCGAGAAACGGCCGGTCAATCTGACACGGATCTCCAAGCAATATGATCTTCGTGCCTTTTCCTGCCCGCGTGATGATGCCTCGCACCTGATTCGGCGTCATGTTCTGCGCTTCATCAATAATCAGATAAGTCTTCGCAATCGAACGTCCACGGATAAAATTCAGTGCCTCTGTCTGAATGATTCCCCGCTCGAAGATCTCCTGAACCTTATCTGCCAATGCCTTCTCATCCGCATATCGCTCCTCTTCATCCGAATCGAGAATCTGCTCCAAGTTATCAATCACCGGGCGCATCAACGGTGCAATCTTCTCCTGCTCGCTTCCCGGCAGAAATCCAATCTCATCGTCAAACTGTGCATTCGACCGACAGACGATGATCCGCCGGTATTCCCCGGTCGGATTGTTGAACACCTTTTCTAACCCAACCGCCAGCGAGTAAAATGTCTTCGCTGTGCCTGCCATTCCTTTGATGATCACAAGCGGAATCTCGTCCGCCGAAGCCATCAATGCCTCCTGCATGAAGTACTGCCCGACATTTCTCGGCTTGATGCCATACGGGTATGATTTCTTATAGGATAACGGATAGATTTTATCAGCTTGCATCTTGCCGAGAATCGTTTTCTTATTCGACTGATCCGGCGTTAAAATCACGAATTCATGCTCGATAAATTCCGGCTGTATGCGATTTCCTTCCGCATCTGTCTGATACACCTCATTGCAGGGGATTCCGTGTTTCTTGAATTCCTTTACCTTATCCTCCGGGATATACGCATCCGTCCTGCCTGTATATTGCCGGTCATCCACTGTAATCTGTTCCGTCGTGAAATCCTCTGCCCGCACGCCAAGCATCTGCGCCTTGATCCGGAGCACCAGATCCTTCGTAACCAGAATCACCTGTGACTTCTTACCCAAATCCTGTGACAATCCCTTACAGACCTTCAAGATCCGGTTATCTGCTTTATCTTCCGGCATATCCTCCGGAAGCTCCACCGCCTTGTAATTCTTCTCGATGCGGAGCGTTCCGCCATCCGGCAGCGTCAAGCCCTGTAACAGATCTCCCTGATTCCGGTACTGCTCCAGCATGCGCACCACTTTTCTCGCATTGGAGCCTTTCTCGCCGTCCGCTTTCTTCAATCCATCGAGTTCTTCTACCACAACAAGCGGAAGCACCACATCATTCTCTTCGAAGCATAAGAATGCATGTGGTGCCTGAATCAGGATATTCGTATCTATCACATATGTTTTCTTCATGTAAAAACCCCCATTTATTATGATTTACGGGAGGGAATTTTCGTTGTCAATATCGTACACAAAGTATTCATTTGTATATAATGTATTGCAACTAACAAGGACTATGTGTTCTTATTCAATTCATAATCACATACGCAACCGCTGCCTATTCGACATCCATGTCTCAGAGGCAGCTTGCTTGAACATCGTGTTCAAGCATTGCTCCTAGTTCAGAAAGAACACAAGTCCTTCTAAGTTGCAAACATATCATATACTTCATGAATACTTTATACACTTCTATTTGACAACGAAAACTCCCTGCTACTTATCTTCATAATAAACAGGGGGTGTTAAATATGTTATCTCGCATATGTTAAATACACGTAAATGCTGTTTTACTTATGCAGTTGTTCTCTATCTTTGATGTAGGCGAGTAAGCCCTTGCAACCTACCATAACATCCTCAAATGTCTGGTCAAAATCGCCGGTATACCACGGATCAGCCACGTCACGTGCCTCGCTCAGCCTATGCGTCTTCTCATAGTCCGCAAACGCCAGCATCTTGTAAATCTTCCTTTCCACATCACTGCCACCGGCAATCCGCATCATATTCCGGATATTCGCACTATCCATACCAATCAAATAATCATAATATGTATAATCCGCGCGTGTCATCTGTCTCGCCCGATGCGGAATCAACGGAATCTGTTCCTGTTGTAATTTTCGCTTTGTCCCATGGTGTGGCGGATTCCCAATCTCCTCTGTACTCGTCGCTGCCGAATCAATCTCGAAATAGGAATCGAGATGGGATTGATAGACGAGGTGGGTGAATACGCTCTGAGCCATGGTGGAACGACAGATGTTGCCGTGACAGATGAATAATATTTTTATCATTATTTTGTTTCTCCTATATTGTCAAGATGTACTCCAATTTGCAAGGTTCTACAAACGGCTTCTAAACGTCCTTTCCTCGCATAAAGGCGTTCACCTTTTAACTATTAGGATTCTATACTACATTGTCATCATCTGAATCAATTAATTCCACATGAGTATTTCCGCCTAATGCCGATGCCAAGCTTGCAACAACTCCAACCACAACCTTTGCCTTAATAAGATGTCTAAAATCTTCTATTTCTAATTTCTCTAAAATTTTTTCTTCTGATAAATAATTTAGCCACAGTGATGCCTATGCCTCTATTCATCTTCTTCATTCTCGTAATCTTCATCATCTATTGCATCGCTCTTCTCTCTATTACAATGTCTATGGAGTAATTGAGCGTTTGATATATCCGTCTTTCCTCCTTGTGAAAAAGGAACAATGTGGTCAACCTCCGCATCGTCTATATCAAGAATTTCATTATTACACCATGAGCAAATATATCCGGGATGGAACAGCTCTTTCTTCACACTATCGGAAAAAGCTCTGCTGCTGTCATCACTCCCATAGCTCCCGGTTATCTTTGTCAAATGATTGTAAACAGTAATAATTCTACCAAGTACTCTCTTCCTTGAACCTGTTGCTACATATGTATCCTCTCGATATTGGTCATTATTTAATTTCAAGTCTTCGATTGATTTCCTAATTTCATCAGCATGAGCCATAAGGTCATGATTATTAAAGAATGAAAACGGAATAATGATGGAATCATACACGGAACCACTAAACTTTCCTATTACCTTTCCGTTCTCACGATTAACCGCAAAAAAGGCGGTGTCACCCAGTATCTGTTTAATAATATCAATTGTTTTGTTAAACAAAGCTTTACAATCAGCTATCTCTGAATCGTCAGCATTCTGATGATTAAACATATAATCATTCATTGTCTTCATAATAGAGGACTTATACTCTGTAAAATTCCGAAGAGCAAAGAAACGAAGAATTCTCTCCTGATATTGCTTTCTCTTATTTTCATCATGAAAAAGAATAGGAAGATACTTATTCCCCGCCAAGTCCTCAAGCATCCTGTTACAACTACCACGGTATATACAGTTACGAAGCTCCTGTGGTTTTAACGAGATAGCCCCTTGATTAAGACGAGCAAATATCTCATACTTAAGTTCCTGCGATTCCTTAAGAATACATATTGCATTCAAAGAGGAAGTTTTCAGTTTCTTTTGTAAACTCTTATCCATATCCTTGAAATACAAACCATTAAGTTCCTTCAACTCACTTAATCCCGTAAGCGGGAACTTGTTTTCGAGGTAAAAAACAAAAGATGTAATTCTTTGTTGTCCATCAATTACACTCCAGGTTTCATCATTTTCTTGGCAAAGATATACCGTAGGAATTGGTATTCCTATAATCATTGACTCAATCAACTTTGATGACTGTTTCTGTGTATATACAAAATCCCTCTGATAATCAGGGTCTGTTACAATATCTCCATCATCAAACATTTCCCTTATTGTTGATAAAGGAAAGTCTTTCTTGGTAGTATAAACCGTTTTATCTTCCATAAGTAACGCTTATCTCCAATCCGTAAATAATATAAATTTATTTGTCTTTTTAAATCAAAATTTATAAAAATATTATATCATAATTTTAACCTAATTGATTATATTCTTTTACTTTAAAAAGCTGTCCAAAAGACCATCCATCCCTCGTCGCCAACAATTTACTGAATTTTTTCTTTATTTATGCGTTAAATCATAATACAAAAAAATTTTTTCAGTGTTTAATTTAATTATTCTCATTCAAATACTGCGACAACAAGCCAAATTGTTCTGATGATAATAAACTACTATCCCCTGACCGAACTATAACTTGTATTTCTGTACAAAAGTAATTATTAGGAACCATATTTAAATAATCAAATAATGCATTTAATTCATTAAATAAATATTTGTTTTTTTGTGAAAACCAGTAACATAGAAAATTACATTCCTTACTATCACATTGCTTTCCACACTCTATTTCAAGAGAATTTTGTTTTGCTCTAACTAATTTCATATAATTGCAATTTTTAGTTGGCATTTTTGTAAATTGAGGTAAATTAACATCTACAATTATTTGAATAATCTCTTTTAAACTTTCCTTTTTCAGGAATTCCTTTCTCGCTACAATTTCATACTCTACATTTATACTATAACCACCCGTTACCATGTGTGATAACCAATGAAATTTTGACGCTTCTGCCATATTATTAAGATTATGATCTAATATCACTTTGGATACGCGGTAATTACTCATATCTAATAAGTCTGCCAACCTTAAAATAATTTTCAGATATTTAGCACTCCATAAATGATTTGTTGCTACTGATTTTACATTATATATATCTGTTGTTTCATAACCATGCGCCTCTGACACTTCTGCAACAATTTCCCTTAATGCCGCATCAATAAATCCCAATTCTGTCCTATTTTTGATTTCATTTGCACTATCCTTAGCATGATTATCCCTTACCAACGACTCATAAAATTCATCCAATCTCAAATAGTAGTCTTTTAACATTTTCTTTAATGTTTTTTCAGAAGCCATTGTTCCAATTTTTTCAATTTCTTCTCTAAAATCAGAACTAATTTTATTACTTTTAAAACAATCATCCTGTATTGCTTCCAAACGTGGAAATGTAACCATTGAAATATCATGCAAATAACATGCTATAAAAAGAATATAATAATCAGTTTGAGAAATATCAATATAATCTATTGCTCGAAGAATTTTTACACTGTTATTAATTAAATCTATTGCATGTTCTTGATTGTGTAAAGTATAAAAATATAAATGTTTCGATCCATTTTTCCAAATATCACAAGTATACTTATGAACCAAAATTAAGTTGTCTATTTGGGAGGGGGCTCCAATATACGTTCTAAAATAACTTAGCACTTGGAAAATAGAATATTCTATTGGGTAACTATACTCTTCAGAAGTAAAATCATTAATTAAATCACAAAAAACCTTTAAATCAAAATGTTTAAGTCTTAACATTTCTAAAATTCTTAATTCCGCATATGTTATTTTTCTATTTCCTTTTTTATATAAATATATTTCATCGCTAATTTCAATTCCTAAAGAACTTGAAATATACGCATTCAAAATCATTCTACGAAGTTCGTAAGAATTCGCATCAATTAGCTCAACCATGTAAGCGTAATCATAATTTAATTTTTGAGCTAACAAATCTTTTTCTTTAGCAAATTCCAACTCTATTCTTGCTTTTTTCCATCTTATATCATTTATCTTTTTGCTATTATTTTTCTCAGTTCCAATAAGCATTCTGGATAGAGTCTCATATTTATTATATATTTCTACGTCCTCAATTTCTTTTTCCTCAAAAAAACGTGAAAAAGCACAAAATATGTACGATGTTTCTATATTCACCTCATTAAACAACATTAGGTTTAATTTTTTTAAATCTTTAACTAAGTGATCTTTATTCGTGCCTGCGTTTTTCATTTCTGATAATACCATATTGATTAATGGTCCCAAAATATCTTCTGTGTATTTATCAAAAAAAAGCTGCACCCCTTGTTCACGAGGTAAACTGATTATCTCGTCTAAATCATCAATAAGTTCGTTCATAAGGTTAGCTGAATCTTTTTGTGTCCTTAATCTTAAATCGAACATCCGATACTTAAAGAACTTTTTATATCTTATCAATTTTTTTCGATAAGATTCATTTCCATGAAAATTATTCAACTCTCGCTCTATCGCCTCAAGTAATTTTTCTGTTTTATTTAATAATATATAATTTTCCTCATCTGAATAACCAGTATTTAATTCAAATGCTGTTTTTGATGTTTCACGTCCTATACAATGTAAATATACCTCTGAATCTTCACTCTCAATAATGTTTGTTGCTGTACTTTTTTCACCTGGTTCATGTATTTTTATTATATATTGTTCTTTTCTTTTACGAATATAATTTTCTAATTCTTTTGGTAAAACATGTTCACTTTTATCTAATGAACTTTGTATCCATAATAAAATCTCATTATTTAACTCATTAATTTTATCTTCTAATTCTTTTTCACCATTAATTGCATTGGTAAAAATCACCGAATCATCAACATAAAAATACATTTCACCTGGTAATACTTTTTTGTAAAATTCCTGAATTTTTATCATCAAAAGATTAGCCAGAAAATAACTTTGAGGTAATCCTTGCGCAATCCCATTTGCAAATCTGCAGTCTTCCGCATTAACTGTTAAATATCTTTTTTTATCTCTTATAGACAATTCCTGTATTTCTACAAATATCAATTTTTCTAAAATTTTTCTTATAGTGTTTCTATCTTCAGTACTTAAATTTACAGGCAATTTTTGATCAATATAATTAAATAACACTACTGGATTTATTGACGGAAAAAAATTAATTAAGTCTAGGCTAATCTCCCATTTAAATTCACGTGTTTCATGATATTTTTTATAGGCTTCGTTTGTCTTAGTTGTGTAAATTTTATATTGTTTTTGCCATGGAATAAATAAATTCTCTACATCATAAGCTACCCGATTGCCATAAAAATTATGAGGAATCAATCTACTTAGATTAGACATCCCTACTTTATTCTCACTATCAAATTCATAAATTATAACATTTAAAAGCGCAACTGCAGTAATTTGATCTACTAGATTTGAATGGTGTAATGGTCTAAAAACAACATTTCCATCTTCATATTTTTTAGGTTTAAAATACACTTTTGCACGTAAAAAGGAATCCTGCTCCATAAGCTCTTTTAATCGATTAAAAATTATATTAATCCAATCATTCAAATTTTTTTGATTAAAAAAATCTTTTAATTTTTCTATTTCATCTATTTCTTTAGGATTTAGTAACTCACGATTATTAATATAAGAATTAACTGAATATAATGCTAAACAAATATTTCGTTTATCATACAACTTGTCTAACATATTCTTATTTCTATAAATCATTTTTTATTTTAATAACCCGATCTACAAATCGAGTTATATCCTCCTTTATATATATCTCTGCATCCGATATTGCCACTTCCTTTGTTATTACAAATTGAGGTTCTCCCACATATTTGATTTGATATTGTATTTTGTTGGAATTTATTACATCATTTCTAAAATGTTCTGCAAGCATGACATTACCATTTTCAAATATCCAAGTATCATCTATAGTTACAACAATATCTTTTTGGTATTTTTTTAATGGAGCTAGAATTTCTCTCTGTAAAATATCTTTTTTGATATACATTTGTTGCAATGATAAAATAAACTTCTTAGAAAATTCTGGCAAAAAACTTTTATTATACTTATATTCAGTATCAACAGCTACTACATACTCAGAAAACGCTTCAATGATATGAAAAATTATTTTTTCATCATATTTTTCTAAATTCCAATTTTCAACAAATTTTCGTAATGACCTATTGTTTTCTTTCATTTTTTTCGATCCTATTTTAGAATTTTCGTTTAAATATTGTATATATTATTTTATAATAAGCAATCAATATATACTTTTACAATATATTATATCAACAAATATTATATATTACAATAAAATCAAGTTCTTTCTTATTGTATTCATTAGCAAAGCTAAGATTATTTATCATAAATTTTTTTACATTCAGGCTATCCTTATAATATTTTTTTATTGAAGATTTTCATAACTTCTATACAATCCTTTTTATCGAAATTCTTCATCATAATATAAAAAAGCTAAGTACAAATCTCCGCATGGTTTCCAATGTTAAAAAACTTCGCTTTGGGCAACTCTGTTATATTCAGTATCTTCAAAAAACAAAGTAATCGCGATAGTTTTTATAATTTTCATCGTAAAAATATATCACATATTCTGCATATCACATTCATCAATATTTTACTCCGTGAAATCTTCAATTTTCTTACATTCAAACCTTTAATTCATTTTATTTTCATAGTCTTGCAATTCATGAAAAATATTATCCACGTAAACAGTATCATTTTCTATACGATAAAGCATAAAATATCGATGCGATAAAAAATTAATTCTTCGATATCCTAACACTCTTAATTTGGGATTATCACAAAGTTTCAGGCTACCTGCAACTTTTGACAAACTTTTTTTGTTGCTTCGAAATCATTTAATAAATTTCTTGCAGCCTGCTCACTATTCTTTTCAAACAAAAGATATGTGATAAATCTATCAAGGTCCTCCTCTGCATCCCTCATCAAAACTATCTTATAATCCATACTTTAACCTCATATCAGAAATCGCAAGATCCGCATCCCTGAACACACCCTGTTCTCTTGACTTTTCCAATTTTTCAAGCATCTCTTTCTCGGTCATCGGTGCATATGGATTTGATTCTGTCCGTCTTTTTATTTCAAAAGGAAATCCATTTGCTGCAACAGCCTGTGTTAAAAACATTCTGATTGCTGTTGTAGTATCTGTACCCAAATCCTTAAAAAGAGCATCCGATTTACTCTTTAACTCGTCTTCTACTCTGACCTGAATTGTGCTAGCCATGTTTCGCACCTCTCTTCCATCTATTTTCTTTATTATAATGTTATGTCATTACTATTTCAATACGTTTGTATTGTTTTTGTAAAAGTTAGATACTGTTATGTTACTGCCACTTTTTAATGAGGGTGAAATGTAGAATGAGAGTCCCGTTTGTAACGCAAGAGTCCCTCTTTGTAAAT
>OGFG01001354.1_pt1 | contig 24957 bp, 19 predicted proteins | sample 1570761 | NCBI WGS metagenome assembly OGFG01 (sample SAMEA2581938, study PRJEB24529) | metagenome | biome: Human gut stool | place: China | collected 2011 | reverse complement strand
GCCGTCTGGGAGCCGACACCCAGGATGTCCAGCGGATGTTCCAGGGGGACCTGAACTCCATGATCGCCCGCTATGACATTATCCGTCAGGCAGAGCTGTACCGCGACGATATCGCCGTGGTGGCCCTGGATGAGGAGTGCGACCGCGTCACCGCCGCCAAGGCGGCCGATGAGCTGCTGACCCTCAAGGGGGTGCAGGCGTCCTTCGTGATCTACGCTGCCGAGGGGGCCGTGCTGATGTCCGCCCGGTCTCTGGGGGAGATCAACGTGCAGGTGATTCTGGAAGCGCTGGGCGGCGGCGGAAATTCCACCACCGCAGGCGGCCGGGTGGGAGATTCCGACCCGGAGAGCGTCCGCCAGCAGCTCATCGGCGTGCTGGACGCGTATTTTGAAAAATAATCAACCATCCAAAAGGAGAATATTGACATGAAAGTGATTTTACAGCAGGATGTCCGGGGGCAGGGCAAGAAGGGCGAGATGATCGAGGTTTCCGAGGGCTACGGCCGGAACTTCCTCCTGCCCCGGAAGCTGGCCATCGCCGCCACGGCGGACGCCATCAACACCATGAACCTGAAGGAGAAGGCCCGCAAGGCCGAGGAGGCCCGGCTGAAGGCTGAGGCGCAGGAGATCGCCGGTAAGCTGGAAAATTGCCCGGTGAAGCTCAGCGCCAAGGCCGGCAACGGCGGCAAGCTGTTCGGTGCCGTGACCACCAAGGAAATTTCCGAGGGCCTTGCGAGCCAGTTCCAGCTCGACGTGCCCAAGCAGAAGATCGTGCTCGACGAGCCCATCAAGGCCTTCGGCACCTACGAGGTCAAGGCCAAGCTCGGCTACGAAGTGAGCGCTAGGTTCTCCGTCAGCGTGAGCGAGGAGTAAGGCGCAAGATTACGCAATTAAGGAGGTCTTCTCGTGGAAGATATCTTCTACCGGCAGATGCCTCATTCGCTCGAGGCCGAGCAGTCCGTGCTCGGCTCGATGCTCATCGACGCAAACTGCGTCAAGGACGTGATGGAGCAGCTCCGTCCCGATGATTTTTACTTAAAGCAGAACCGCGAGATCTTCGAGACGATCTACTCCATGTTCGTCTACTCCAAGCCCATCGACGGCGTGACCGTCGCGGGCGAGATGGAGAAAAACGGCACCTATGAGGAAAGCACGACGCGCCCGTACCTCGCCCAACTGATGGACGTAACGCCCACGAGCGCAAACGTGATGGAATACGTCGGCATCGTACGCGACAAGGCGCTGCTGCGCGCGCTCTATACCGTGGCGGGGGAAATTTCCACCATGGTGCAGGACGGCACAGGCGGCGCGTCCAGCGTGCTCGACGCGGCGGAGCAGAAAATTTACGCCGTGCGCCGCGGGCGCAGCGCGCAGAGCATGGCGAGCATCGGCGTTGTTTTGCAGGGCGTTCTCGACCATTTGAGCGAGCTGAGCGCCAACGGCGGCAAAACGCTGCCCGGCCTCCCCACGGGCTTTGGCGTACTGGACGACAAGGTGAATGGTCTCAACAAATCGGACCTTGTGCTGCTGGCCGCACGTCCCGGTATGGGTAAAACGAGTATGGCGCTGAACCTTGCGCTGAATGTCGCGCGCTCGAGCGGACAGGCCGTGGCCGTGTTCTCGCTCGAAATGTCGCGCGAGCAGCTCGTAACGCGTATCTTATCGAATCAGGCAACGGTCGAGAACCAGCGTCTCGTGACGGGCAACCTGCGTGAGCAGGACTGGGTCAACATCGCAAACGCCGCATCTGTCCTCTCGGGGCTTGACATTCTCATTGACGACAATCCGCTGCTCACCGTTGCGGACATGAACGCCAAGTGCCGCCGTATCGACAATTTAGGTTTGGTGGTCATCGACTACTTGCAATTGATGGCGTCCTCCGGCACGAAGGGCTACAGCAGCGAGAGCCGCCAGCAGGTGGTCAGCGATATTTCCCGTATGCTCAAGATCATGGCAAAGGAGCTTCAGGTTCCCGTGCTGTGTCTTTCCCAGCTCTCGCGTGCGAACGAAAAGCGCGAGGATAAGCGCCCCATGCTCTCCGACCTTCGTGAATCGGGCGCCATTGAGCAGGACGCGGATATCGTCATGTTCCTGTACCGCGACGATTATTACAACGAGGACTCGGAAAAGCGCAACATCGCCGAGTGCATCATCGCCAAGAACCGCCACGGCGAAACCGGCAAGGTCGAGCTCGCCTGGTCGCCGCAGTATACGACGTTCTCGTCGCTCGACTACCGGCATGAAGAGGACTGAGCTGCCGCGCGCGGAAGCACTCTGCGCGCGCTATCTCGACAAGAACCGGTCCGTGCTCGCCGCCGTGTCCGGTGGTTTGGACTCGATGTGTTTACTGCATTTTCTGCGCGGGGAGGGGTATGACGTCTCCTGTGCGCACTTCAACCACCAGCTTCGCGGCGAAGAGGCTGCGCGTGACGAAGGCTTCGTCCGCGCGTGGTGCGAAAAAGAGGACATTCCCTTCTATCTGGGCACCGGTGACGTGCGTGCCCACGCGCGCGCAACCGGCAAATCGGAAGAGGAAGCTGCGCGCGACCTGCGCTACGCCTTTCTCCGTGAAACAGCGCAAATGCTCGGCGCCCAGATCGCGCTGGCACACCATGCGGACGACAACGCGGAAACGGTGCTCTTAAACTTCGTCCGCGGGACGGATCTGCGCGGCCTGTGTGGTATGCGGCCCAAGCAGGGCGACATTGTCCGCCCGTTTTTGGAGCAGACGCGAGAAGAGCTCGTCACCTATGCGCGCGCTCACAACATCCCGCATGTCGAGGATCACACGAACGCGGACCCGAACGCCGCCGCACGGAACTACCTGCGGCTTGAAATTCTGCCGCGGCTCAGGGAGCTCAATCCCCGCGCGCCTCAGCATATCGCCACAACGGCGCGTTCATTGACTGCGCTCGACGATGCGCTTGAGCAGGCGGCGGAAGCCGCATTTTCCCATGCAAAAGCGCAGGACGGCGGTATTTCGCTGCCGCTGGACTGCTTTCTTGCCGCCGATGAAGTCGTGCAGCCACGTATCCTGCTGCACTTGGCCGACGCGCTCGGCCTCGGGCGCAGGGACATCGGGCGCAAGCAGCTCGACGCGATCTGCGCCCTTGCACAGAGAGGCGGCAGCGCCGAGCGGCGCTATACGCTGCCGCAGAGCGCGACTGTCCGCATCGCGGACGGCGCGCTGACGATGGCGTTCTCCCCCGCCGCGCTGCCAAAGGCGGCGCTTGTGGAAAACGTTCCCCTCCCATGGGGCAATTTCGAGCTGACGCTGCTGCATAAGCCCGACGGCGAGGGCATTTCGCTCCGCGTGCCGGAAGACGGTGAGATCATCACCGTCGCCCCGTGCGACCTGAACGCGCGCTTAATGCTTCAAGGCGCGAACGGCGCGCGCAGCGTCAAGCGGCTGTGCGTCGACCGAAAGCTCTCCCTCACCGAGCGCGACGCGCTCCCCGCCCTTTACGTGGGCGGCCGGCTCGCCGCCGTGTGGCGGCTGGGGACGGACGTTACTTTCCTGCCGAAAGGCGGGAACATGGCGTGCTTCGTGCGCGTCATCCCCCGATAACGCCAATTTGTGCGACCTGCGGCGGAATGCCGCATCAGATACAACAAATACGAATAAAAAGAAAGTGGAGAAAAAAGCTATGGCTAAGAGCAATATGGATCAGGACATCCTGAAGGTACTGTATTCCGAGGAGCAGCTCAAAACGCGCGTGCAGGAGATGGGCGACGAGCTCTACGAGCGCCTCAAGGGCAAAAATCCCCTGTTTCTCGGCGTGCTGAAGGGCTCCTTCATCTTCATGGCCGACATCGTGCGCGCCTGCCAGCTCAAGAGCGACATTGAATTCATCGCCGTCTCGTCCTATCAGAACGCGACGACCTCGTCCGGCGTCGTGCAGATCACGCGCGATCTCCAGCAGGACATCACGGGCCGCGATATCGTCGTCATCGAGGACATTCTCGACTCCGGCAACACGCTCTACTTCCTCAAGAATTACTTTATGACCAAGGGCGCTTCCAGCGTGACCGTCGTGACGCTGCTCGACAAGCCCGCCCGCCGCACCAAGCCCATCGCCGCCGACCTCGCAGGCTTTGAAGTGCCCGACGAATTCGTCGTCGGCTACGGCCTCGACTACGCCCAGAAGTACCGCAATATGCCGTACATCGGCGTGCTCAAGCCGGAGGTTTATTCTGAAAATTGATCTTTCTGGCTCCTCAAAAAGCCTCGCAGAGTTTCGTGCCGCGCACGGCACGAAATCAATTCAAATCTGTTTTCTGCCGCGACATGTGCGTGGCAGAAAACACCTTGCGCGGAGTGTTGTGTCGAATTGTTCGCTTTCAGCGGACAACCGAGGCACAAAACGCAGCGAATCTTTCTCAAAAAAAGAGGCCTTGCCTCTTTTTTTGAATCAGCAAGGAGGATATCCCATTGACTCAACAGACCAAGCGTCCCAATCTTTTGCCGTATCTGCTGGTGCTGCTGGTGCTCGTCGGCGTCTACGGCTTTATGAACAAGCCGGTGGAGGCCGAACCGTCGTATGCCGAGGTACGCGAGCTGTTCGAATCCGAGCAGGTCTCGGCCTTCACGGTGACGGACACCACGCTGCGCATGAAGCTGCGCGAGCCCATCGACGGCAAAACGGAGCTCAAAAAGGACCTTTTCAGCGTGACGCTCTTCTATGACGACTTAGGCGAGCTCATCGAGCAGCAGAAGGCCGACGGCATCATCGAGGACTACGACTTCACCGCCGACCACTCGATCAACTACGTCGCGATGTTCGCGCCTTATATTTTAGCGGTGCTCGGCATTTTCGCCATCTGGTACTTCCTCTCCGTCCGCTCGGCGGGCGGAGGCGGCGGCGACCGCATGGCAAAATTCGGCACGGCGTCGTTCAAGACCGGCGGAGACAACAAGCGCCCCACGACGTTCTCTGACGTCGCCGGTGCGGATGAGGAAAAAGAGGAATTGCAGGAGATCGTCGACTTTTTGAAAGCGCCGGGCAAGTTCATCGACCTCGGCGCGCGCATCCCCAAGGGTGTGCTGCTTGTCGGCCCTCCGGGCACGGGCAAGACGCTGCTGGCCCGCGCGGTCGCGGGCGAGGCAGGCGTGCAGTTTCTGTCGATCTCCGGCTCTGATTTTGTCGAAATGTATGTCGGCGTCGGCGCGAGCCGCGTGCGCGACCTCTTCGAACAGGCGAAGAAAGTCGCCCCCGCGATCATCTTCATCGACGAGATCGACGCCGTAGGCCGTCAGCGCGGCACGGGCCTTGGCGGCGGCCACGACGAGCGCGAGCAGACGCTCAACCAGCTGCTCGTGGAAATGGACGGCTTCGGTACGAATCAGGGCGTCGTCGTCATGGCGGCGACGAACCGCGCCGACATCCTCGACCCCGCGCTGCTGCGCCCGGGCCGCTTCGACCGTCAGGTCTACGTGGGGCTTCCCGACATCCGCGGCCGCGAGGAGATCCTGAAGATCCATGTCAAGAATAAGCCCCTTGCCGAGGATGTGGACCTCTCCACCGTCGCCAAGGGAACGCCCGGCTTCACGGGCGCGGACCTCGAGAACCTCTCGAACGAGGCGGCGCTGCTCGCCGCGCGCCGCGGCAGCAAGCTCATCACGATGTCCGACTTCTCCGAGGCGGAGATCAAGGTCATCGCAGGTCCCGAGAAGAAGAGCCGCGTCGTCAGCGAGCACGAGCGCAAGCTGACCGCCTATCACGAGGCCGGTCACGCCATCGTGATGCACGCACTGCCGACGCACGATCCCGTGCACCAGATCACGATCGTTCCGCGCGGCGGCGCGGGCGGCATGACGATCTCGCTGCCCACGGAGGACCGCTCGTACCAGTCCAAGCGCTATATGGAAGAGCAGATCGTCTCGCTGCTTGGCGGACGCGTGGCGGAAAAGCTGATGCTCGGCGACATTTCGACCGGCGCGTCGAACGACATCCAGCGCGCCTCGCAGATCGCGCGCAAGATGGTCTCGGTGTACGGCATGAGCGACAGGCTTGGCTCGATCTCGTTTGAATCCGGCCACGATGAAATTTTCATCGGCCGCTCGATGGCGCAGGCCAAGCCGTATTCCGAGCAGGTCGCCGCACAGATCGACGAGGAGGTCAAGTCCATCGTCGACGCGGCCTACGAGCGCTGTGAGGACATCCTCTCGCGCGATCAGAAGCACCTCATCGCCGTGGCGGAATTCCTGCTTGCGCACGAGACGATGAGCGCTGAGGAATTCGAGGCCGTCTTCACCGACGAAGCCGCCGGCCATGACAAAATCTAATTCTGCTATGAATAAAATATCTCATCAGCAAGCCGCTGGTGAGATATTTTTTCACATTTTCGCAAGAATTCCTGCATTTTCAGTGCTTTTCCCCTTGCCAATTCGGTTTCTTCTGCTATAATGGGGCATTAGTCATTCCATTTACATGAAAAAAAAGAGAGAATCGAACATGAAAAAAAGCAGTAGTTTCAGCGGCTCGCTCGGCTTTGTGCTGGCTGCGGCGGGCAGCGCAGTGGGCGTCGGCAATATCTGGCGCTTCCCCTATCTCTGTGCCAAGGACGGCGGCGGACTGTTCCTGCTCGTCTATCTGGTGCTGGTGCTGACATTCGGCTTCACCCTGCTGACGACTGACGTAGCCATTGGCCGCCGCACGAAGCAGAACGCCCTCAATGCCTTTGCAACGCTCAACAAGAAGTGGAAGTTTTTGGGTTACCTCACCTTCCTCGTCCCCACGCTCATCATGACGTATTACTCCGTCATCGGCGGCTGGATCACGAAGTATTTTACCCTCTACCTCGTCTCAAGCGGCGATGCCACCGCGCAGGACGGGTTCTTCACCTCGTTCATCACCTCCCCCGTCTCGCCCATCGTCTTCATGCTGATCTTTTTGGCGCTGACGGCGTGGGTCGTGTACTGCGGCGTGGAAAAGGGCATTGAAAAATACTCCCGCTACATCATGCCGGGTCTGCTCCTTCTCATCATCGGCATCGCCATCTTCTCGCTCACGCTCTCTTACACCGACGAGAGCGGCATGACGCGCACGGGTATCGAAGGATTGCTCGTCTACATTAAGCCCGACTTCACGGGCCTGACCGTCCAGCGCTTTTTGAACATCGCGCTCGACGCGATGAGTCAGCTCTTCTTCTCGCTCAGTGTCAGCATGGGCATCATGATCACCTACGGCAGCTACGTCAAGGACGACGTCGACCTCAACAAGGCCAACAACCAGATCGAAATTTTCGACACGGGCGTCGCGTTCCTCGCGGGCCTCATGATCATCCCCGCCGTCTATGTCTTTCTCGGCACCGACGGCATGGCCAGCGGCCCGAGCCTGACGTTCATCAGCCTGCCGAAGGTCTTCGCCGCGATGGGCGGCGTGGGCCGCGTCATCGGCGCGGTGTTCTTCCTCGCGCTCGGCTTCGCCGCGCTGACAAGCTGCGTGTCCGTCATGGAGACGCTTGTCGCCAACTGCATGGAGATCTTCCACAAGTCGCGCAGGGAGATGTGCGCCGCCGTGGGCGTCTATTCGCTCGTGACGGCTGTGCTCATCTGCATGGGCTACAATGTGCTCTTCTTCGAGCTCCCGCTGCCCAACGGCTCGACCGCGCAGCTGCTCGACGTGATGGACTACATCAGCAACAGCTTCCTGATGCCGTTCATCAGCCTGCTCACGAGCATTTTGGTCGGCTGGGTCGTGGGTCCGAAATGGATCATTGCCGAGGTCGAGAAAAACGGCGAGCACTTTGGCCGCGCCAAGCTCTACAGCGTAATGATGAAGTATGTCGTGCCCGTTGTCATGCTCATTCTGTTTTTGACCTCCACGGGGCTCGGCAGCCTGATCTTCGGCGGCAGGTAAGAAATTTTGGCAAAAAAGGGAACGCTTGCACGTTCCCTTTTCTTTTGCTCTCCCGCCTTTTTTCTCCGTTCAAAGTACGCAAAATATGTTTTTCCGCCGCGCGTTTTTTTGTCAAAAGCGCAAATTTCTTTTTCCCTGCTTGACAAAGCGGGGGCGGGCGATTATAGTAGCATCATTCAATCTCATAGTTCACAAATACCATGACGGGGAAAAACTCGTCCTACAGACGCTTCAGAGAGTTGCCGGTCGCTGCGAGGCAATGCAGAGCGGGATGATGTCACTGGCCCCTGAGTAGCTCCGCTGAGACGATTTTCGTTTAGGCGCAGCCGGATCTCCTCACCGTTACCAACGAGGCGCATTCGCTTGATTTTAAGCCGATGCAGAAAGCGGGCATATTTTATGCCAACAAGAGTGGTACCGCGGAAGTTTTGAGCTTTCGTCTCTTCAAGGGAAGAGACGAAGGCTTTTTTTGTTGCTATGCGAGAGAAAAAAGAGCAGGAGGAACACACCATGAAACGCATTAAAATTTTTGACACGACCCTGAGAGACGGCGAGCAGTCCCCCGGCTGCAGCATGAATCTGACGGAAAAGATCGAAATGGCCCGCCAGCTTGAAAAGCTGGGCGTCGACGTGATCGAGGCGGGCTTCGCCATCGCGTCTCCGATGGACCACAAGAGCGTGCAGGCCATCGCCGCCGCGGTGACGAACTGCACGGTCGCCTCGCTCGCGCGCTGCGCCAAGGGCGATATCGACGCGGCGTGGGACGCCGTGAAGGAGGCCAACCACCCCCGCATCCACGTCTTCCTTGCGACGAGCGACATCCACATGGAGTACAAGCTCAAGATGACGCGCGAGCAGGTCATCGACCGCATCCGCGAGATGGTCGCCTACGCCAAGAGCTATTGCGATGACATCGAGTTTTCCGCCGAGGACGCCTCCCGCTCCGACTGGGCATTTCTGGCCCATTGCTACTCCACTGCCGTCGCCGCGGGCGCGACGACGCTGAATGTGCCCGACACCGTCGGCTACTCCACGCCGCAGGAGATGTATGACCTCATCACCTACCTGCGTGAAAACATCGAGGGCGTCGAGCATGTCGACATCTCCGTCCACTGCCACAACGACCTCGGCATGGCGGTGGCCAATTCGCTCGAATGCGTCCGCGCGGGCGCGACGCAGGTCGAATGCACGGTCAACGGCATCGGCGAGCGCGCGGGCAACGCGAGCCTTGAAGAGATCGTCATGGCGCTGCGCACGAGAAAGGACTTCTACGACGCCGAAACCGGCGTGAACACCAAGCAGATCTACCGCTCGAGCAAGCTGCTGAGCAACATCACGGGCGTGCCCATCCCGCCGAGCAAGGCCATCGTCGGCGCGAACGCCTTCGCGCACGAGTCGGGCATCCATCAGCACGGCGTCATTGCCAATGCAAGAACGTACGAGATCATGAACTCCACCGACGTCGGCATCCCGCAGAACACGATGGTGCTCGGCAAGCACTCCGGCAAGCACGCGCTGCGTGAAAAACTCGAATCCATGGGCTACGAATTGAGCGACGAGGAGCTTGAAAGCGTGTTCACCCGCTTCAAGGATCTCGCCGACAAGAAAAAGAACATCACGAGCAGCGACATTGAGGCGCTCGTGCTCCACCGTCAGGCCGCGGTGCAGGGCAGCTGCCAGCTCGTGAGTCATGTGGTCAACACGGGCCATGGCGTGCCGAACATCTCGTGCATCAAGCTCCAGCGCGGCGGCGAGCAGATCGAAGACGTCGCCATCGGCACGGGCCCGCTGGACGCCTCGTTCAAGGCCATCAACCGCATGCTCCAAATGGACGTGAAGCTCGAGAGCTTCAGCCTGAACGCCGTCACGGACGGCGAGGACGCCATCGGCGAGGCCGTGGTCAAGGTCTCCGGCCCCGACGGGCGCTCGTACACCGGCTCGGGTCTCTCGACCGATATCATCGAATCGTCGATCCGCGCCTACGTCAACGGCATCAACAAGATCATGGAATCCGGCAACTGAAAGGAGAAACGCGACATGGGCATGACAATGACGCAGAAAATTCTCGCCAAGCACGCAGGACTTGAGAGCGTGCGCGCGGGCCAGCTCATCCAGGCAAAGCTCGACCTCGTCCTCGGCAACGACATCACGACCCCCGTGGCCATCAACGAGTTTGAGTCCGCGGGCTTTGAAAAGGTCTTCGACAAGAGCCGCATCGCGATGGTGATGGACCACTTCGCACCGAACAAGGACATCAAGTCCGCCACGCAGTGCAAGCAGTGCCGCACCTTTGCCCGCCGCTTCGACATCGACCACTTCTACGATGTCGGCACGATGGGCATCGAGCACGCGCTGCTGCCCGAGCAGGGGCTTGTCGCCCCGGGCGAGGCCGTCATCGGTGCGGACTCTCACACCTGCACCTACGGCGCGCTCGGCGCGTTCTCCACCGGCGTCGGCTCGACCGACATGGGCGCGGCCATGGCCGCGGGCGAGACGTGGTTCAAGGTCCCGTCCGCCATCAAGGTGAATCTCACCGGCAAGCTCCGCCCGTTTGTCTCCGGCAAGGACGTCATCCTGACGCTCATCGGCATGATCGGCGTGGACGGCGCACGCTACCAGTCCATCGAATTTTCCGGCGAGGGCGTCAAGAACCTCACGATTTACGACCGCCTGACGATCTGCAACATGGCCATCGAGGCGGGCGGCAAAAACGGCATCTTCCCCGTCGACGACGTGACGCGCGCCTATGTTGAGGGCCGCGTGGACCGCCCCTGGACAGCGTTCGAGGCCGACCCCGATGCAGAATACGAGCGCGTCATCGACATCGACCTTGGCAAGGTCGACTGCACGGTCGCCTGGCCGCACCTGCCCGAAAACGCGCACAGCGCGCGCGAGGGCAGCGACATCGCCATCGACCAGATCGTCATCGGCTCGTGCACGAACGGCCAGCTCCCTGACATGGCCGCCGCCGCCGCGATCTTAAAGGGGCATCACCTGGCCCCGAACGTCCGCGGCATCATCATCCCCGCCACGCAGGAAGTTTACCGCGCCTGCATGCACGAGGGCTACACCGATATTTTCCTCGACGCGGGCTGCATCGTCTCCGCGCCCACATGCGGGCCGTGCCTCGGCGGCTATATGGGCATTCTCGCCGCCGGCGAGCGCTGCGTTTCCACCACCAACCGCAACTTTGTCGGCCGCATGGGCCACGTCGACAGCGAGGTCTACCTCGCCTCTCCGGCTGTCGCCGCGGCGTCTGGTATTACCGGCCACATTTCTCATCCGGAGGAGGTCATGAACAAATGAATGCACATGGCATTGTCCATAAGTATGGGGATCACGTCGATACGGACGTCATCATCCCCGCGCGCTATCTGAACACCCAGAGCCGCAAGGAGCTCGCCTCCCACTGCATGGAGGACATCGACAAGGACTTCATCCACCGCGTCAAAGACGGCGACATCATGGTCGCGGGCGTAAACTTCGGCTGCGGCTCGTCGCGCGAGCACGCGCCCGTCGCCATCAAGGCGAGCGGCATCTCCTGCGTCATCGCGGCGAATTTCGCCCGCATCTTCTACCGCAACGCTATCAACATCGGCCTCGCCATTTTGGAGTGCCCCGCCGCGAGCGCGGAGATCGAAAACGGCGACGAGGTAACAGTCGACTTCGACACCGGCGTCATCACAGACGTGACAAAGGGCACGACGTATCAGGCCGAGCCCTTCCCGCCGTTTATCAAGGACATGATCGCGCGCGGCGGCCTGATGGCCTCGCTCAAGGCAAAGGAGGCGGCGAAATGAACAAGACCATTGCCATCATCAAGGGCGACGGCATCGGCCCCGAGATCGTCACCGAGGCCATGGGCGTTTTAGACGCCGTGGCCGCGAAGTTTGGCCACACCTTCACCTACGTCGACGCGCCGATGGGCGGCACCGCCATCGATAAATTCGGCGTGCCGCTGCCGGATTCGAGTTTAGCGACCTGCCGCAACGCGGACAGCGTGCTGCTCGGTGCGGTCGGCGGCCCGAAGTGGGACGATCAGCCCGCCGCCAACCGTCCCGAGCGCGGTCTGCTCAAGCTGCGCGAGGGCATGGGTCTCTACACGAACGTGCGCCCCGCCAAGATGTTCTCTGAGCTCTCCGCCGCCTGCCCGCTGCGCGCTGACATCGCGGAAGGCGGCATCGACCTCGTCGTCGTGCGCGAGCTCATCGGCGGCGTGTACTTCGGCGAGCACCGCACGGAAGAGGCGAACGGCGAGCAGAAAGCCACCGACATCATGGCCTACTCCGAGCACGAGATCAAGCGTGTCGCGCGCGTCGCGTTCGAGACCGCGCGCAAGCGCCGCAAGCGCGTCACCTCCATCGACAAGGCCAACGTGCTCGACACCTCGCGTCTCTGGCGCAAGACGGTCACAGAGGTCGCGAAGGACTACCCCGATGTCGAGCTTCGCCACATGTATGTCGACAACGCGGCGATGCAGCTCGTGCGTGACCCGAGCCAGTTCGACGTCATCGTGACCGAAAATCTCTTTGGCGACATCCTCTCCGACGAGGCGAGCCAGATCACGGGCTCGATCGGCATGATCCCGTCCTCCAGCATGGGCGACGGCACGAACGGACTCTACGAGCCCATCCACGGCTCCGCGCCGGACATTGCGGGGCAGGACAAGGCGAACCCCATCGGCACGATCCTGGCCGCCGCAATGATGCTGCGCTACAGCTTCGACATGGCCGCCGAGGCCGACGCCATCGAGCGCGCAGTGGATAAAACGCTGCGCTCGGGCTTCCGCTGCGGCGACATCATGCAGGAAAACTGCCAACTCGTCGGCTGCAAGGCCATGGGTGCGGAGATCCGCAGCCGTATCTGAAACGATCTCTTCCAAACTTCTTTATGAACCTCTCCTTTGATCCTCTGTATCGCGCGGCGATGCGAAAAAGGTTCCCAAGCCAATGGCTTGGGAACCTTTTTTCTTCCGCTGTCAAATTTTGCCGATCAGCACAACGATCCCGCCGACCGCGGCCGCGACAAGAAGGTACCCTCATCGTTCAGGAGCAGGTCTACGCCTTCTTCCGCGCCGACCAACTGGATCAGGTGATGGTAGTCCTTCACTCCACTGCTCACGGCTTCTTGCAGAGCCGACCACTCATTTTTCAGGGTGACTACTTCCGGTTTCTTATGAGGGCTGACCTTGAGCACAGTGATTTCCTTCTCTTTGCACATAAACCATACCTCCGCTTTCAAAATTGGGATGGCATCGTACACGAGATTTTCTTGAATTGCAAGCTTTTTTTGCTCAAAATTCTTGCAGAAGCAGTGCCTTGGTTATTGACTATTTCCCCTTAAAATGCCTTTGCCAGTCGTTGAAAATTTCACCCCTATCACTTTCCACAGGTTTTCGCGGCAAATACCGTGGACACCCCTTAGAATTGCAAATGAACACTCTTTTCCAATCACCAATATCACAGTTACTTTAAGCCTCAATGTGTATAAAAAAAAGATGACCATTCGCCCTTTTGTTTCAGGGTTTGTTTTGCTCATCTCTAAGAAAATAAGGGTTGAGATCATGCGGAGAGGGGGACTTATCATGAACGATATTCTAAAGCGGTTTTGTTGGTTGGACGACAAAATGACCGCCGGTATCGTCCGGCGGTCATTTTATCGTCTTGGCGTTATCTTGGCCTTCTGCGATCGTGCTCGGCGTAGTAGGCGCGCTTGCTCCCGAGCATCTTCTCGTCCGCCTCGCGGACCAGCTCTCTTAGCCCGTTTGCCGCCTCGCAGACGGCGATGCCGTAGGAGATGCTGTAGTCCTGTGCGGCAAGCGCCGATGATACCGCCTGCATACGCGCTTCACATACGGCTGCATCTGCCTTTGAAAAGACGACGAACTCGTCGCCGCCGACGCGGTAGAGATCGTCCTTCGGAAACTGCTCCCGCAGATGCTCTGCGACCGCGTGCAGCAGCTGATCGCCCGCCTCGTGACCGCGCTCGTTGTTGATCTCGTGCAGGCCGTTCGCGTCGATATAAATGCAGGCGGCCGGAGCGATGACGCGCTGGTCGCTCTTGCGCAGACACTTCTCATAGGCGACACGGTTCATCAGGCCCGTGCCCTGGTCCGTAATGCTCATACGGTAAACGCCGCGTCGCGCCGAGGCGAGATACCAGACCATAAAGCCAAGATAGCTCAGCAGCAGCGCGGTGACGATGATCGCCATCATCGAAAGCGTCTCCACCACGCCGCGCGTGCCCGCCAGCGCCTCCGCCTCGCTCACGCCGAGCACGACGCTCCAGTTGTTGATGCCGACCGGCTCGTAGTGCAGGTAGAGCGTCAGCCCCGTGGAGCGGGAGACGGTGCACATATCGCCGCCGATGCCGTTGGGGATTTTTTCCATCGCCTCCTCGTAGGTGTAGCCCTTGAGCATTTTGCGGCCACGCAGCTCCGAGATGTTGCCGAGCGAGTCATGCCAGGTATCCAGCAGGATGTCGCCGTTGTTGCCGTCCACAAGAAGGAGGAAGGCATTGCCGTTGTAGGGGTCGATCTGATAGTTTCGGGAAAGCTCCTGCAGGGGGACGACGCCGTAGAGGATGGCGACGGTCTCGCCGTCGCGCACCACCGGCACGACGTTGCGCACCACCAGCTTTTCCGGCGCAAAGTAGCTTGTCACGCGGTCTGAGATGTACGCGCCCCGCGCCGCCTCTGTTTCAAAATCGAATGCGCCGGAAACGTCGTAGCGGGTGCCGTCGGTCAGCAGCAGCGTGCCGTCGGGCCGCAGCAGCGCGACGGTGGAGACAAAGGTCTCACTGAGGCTGAAGGATTTCATGATGCGCAGCACCGCGTCATTGTCACGCTCGTCATGCCCCGCGATCAGCTCCGCCATGGCGGAGAGGATGGTCTGGTCCGCGTTCGCCGCGTCGGCAAGATCCTTTGCGATCTGGCGCGTCGCGGTAGCCAATTCGTCAAAGGAGCGCTGTGTGATCTCACGATTCGCCCGCCGGACGAGGAAAAAGACCGAACAGAAGAGCAGCACGCCGGTCAGGAGCGTGACCGCCACCATCATGCCTACTCGTTTTTTGTTGACCATGTTCATTTCTCCTTTATCCTTCCTCCCTGTCGCGCGCCGCCAGGCTGCGCAGGAAGGATTCCGCTTCGCGCCCGGGCAGGACGCGCGAGAAATAAAAGCCCTGAATGAAGTCGCAGCCCGCCGCAAGCACGGCGTCGCACGTTGCCTTGTTCTCCACGCCCTCGCACAGCACGCGGATGCCCATGTCGTGCGAAAGACGGATCATGCCCTCCAGCAGCGCGTGGGCACGCGGCAAGGCGGACTCGATCACGATGCTGCGGTCGATCTTCACGCCGTCGATTGGGTAGGTGCTCAGGTCGGAGAGCGAGGAATAGCCCGCGCCGATATCGTCCAGCACGATGCGAAGCCCCATCGCGTGCAGCCCCTCGATCGTCCGCAGCGCCGCCTCGCGGTCGCGCGCGTAGGAGTCCTCCGTCAGCTCCACCACAAGTCGGTCGCGCGTAAAGTCGTACTGCTCGATGATCTCGCGCACGCGCGCGAGGATCTTTTCGTCTGCGATGGACTGGCGCGTGAAGTTGCACGAGAGCCACAGCGTCCCGCGCCCCTCCCGCTTCCACGTCTGGAGCTGCACGCACGCGCAGCGGAGCATATAGAGATCCAGCTCGGTGATCGTGCCGGCGCGGATCATCAGGTCGATGTATTTTGAGGGCTTGAGCAGTCCCTCCTCCGGATTTTGCCAGCGCGAGACGGCCTCCGCGCCGACGACCGTGCCGGCGCGATCGACGACGAACTGGAGGTACGGCTCAAATTCGCCCTTTTCCACCGCCTTGCTCATGCTGCCGCGCAGACGCTCGAGCTGCTCGCTCTCGTCGATCATGCCGCGCGTGCTGAACGCGCAGGGCGTTTCCGTGCGGAACGCGTGGGCACAGCCCTGGCGCGCGTTGTAGAGCGCAGCCTCGGCGCTGCAGTCGGGGTTTTCCGACAGCGAGCAGATGCCCGCGCGGAACGCGCCGGCATATTCGGCGCGGAAGCCCGCAAGGTAGCCGTCCAGCCCGCGGATAAGCCCCTCGGCGCGCTGCTGTGCCGCCTCGCGGCTGCCGCACTGACACACGAGCGCGAACATCCCGCGCCCCACGCAGGCGAGGTATTCCTCGCGTCCGCAGTCAAGGCGCAGATACTCCGCCGCGCGGGAGAAGATCTCCTCGCGCTCCGCCTCGCCAAAGCGCCGTTCGAGCGAGGGCATATCGCAGCCGATGCAGAAGACATAGACGATGCTTCTGAGCGGGGCTGGGATGAGCGTTTCCATGCAGTTCAGATAATACCCGTCGTTGCCGATGCCGTAGCGCGGGTCGATGAGGGCGTTGGCCTTTTGCTCGGCACGCTTTTTTCGCGCAAAGACTATCAGCGCGACCGCCGCGGCAAGCATCGCCGCGATCAATGCGGCGAGCGTAATGAGCCACCTGGTACGGTAGGCTTCCGCGCCGCTGCTATTCATATAGTCTGCCAGGACGCCGATGCTCTCCGCGCCGGAGAGGTCCTCCAGCGCTTGTGCAAGCGCGCCGGCCAGTTCCGGCGTGAGTGCGTTGGTAAAGCCAACATATATCGCGCGCTCTGCGCCGTCATGTTCTATCGTGCAGAGCAGCACTTGACGGCGCATCGCGCCGCTGTCGACCGTGCCGGAGGGATAGGCGGAAATAATGTCCGCCTGCCGGTTTGCGGTCTGCTGCGCCTGCGTTGTGTTCTTGCTGTACGGAAGATAGACAAGATCGTACCCTGTCTGCTCACTCAGGCGCTCGTACAGCTCCGGCAGCAATCCGACATAGCATTCTCTGCCGCGGTCATAGGACTCGATGGGATAGAGATCGGCGTTTCCCGAAATCAGAAGCGTCTCCCTCGCGCTTGCATCCTGCATACAGCACAGCAGCGCTCCGATCATCAGCACGGCGCAGAGCGTGATTTCCAAGAGCTTTTTTCGGCGCACAGGCGACACCCCCCTTTATTTCAAATCGATCTTGCGGCGCTCGATGCGCCCCCAGCTGAGTTTTTTCTTCCTATAGCCGATAAAGGCCGTGCAGCGTACCCATGCGAGAATAAAGCGCAGGAACACCAGCTCAAAGAGACACAGACACACCGCCTTCACCCCATCCCGGAACGACACGCTCAGATCCGCCGTATAGATGCGCGAGAAAAAGGCGGTAAGCGTCAGGACCCCGCCGAAGACGGCGTAGATGAGGAAGAAGAGCAGCATGAACGGCACGTTGATGAGGTCGCACCACCATGCGAGCACCATCGTGAACACGCCGAAGACCTCGATAAACGGCGAGAGCAGCTCATAGATGAGGAAATAGAGATAGGATACAAAGCTCACCGCGCCGAACCTGTGATTGGAAAACATGACGCGATGCTTGTACATACTCTGGAACAGGCCCAGATGCCAGCGCTTGCGCTGCTTGCACAGATCGCGCAGCCGCTCGGGCACCTGCGTCCAGCAGATGGCGTCGGTGGCGTAGCGGATGGCATAGTCGATGCCGTTGATTGTGCAGTATTCGTGCAGCTTGACCACCAGCTCCATATCCTCGCCCATGGTCTTGTTGTCGTAGCCGCCCACGGCGATGACCGTGTCCTTTTTGAACAGTCCGAACGCGCCGGAAATGATGAGCGAGCCGTTGAAGCGGTCAAAGAGGATGCGCGAGGCGAGGAAGGAGCGGTCGTACTCCAGCACCTGCATGAAGGCGAGGATGCTGCGCGGCAGCCGGTAATGCTTCACCCGTCCGTTTTCCAGCTCGACATCGTTGGAGATGCGGACGATGCCGCCAACCGCCACCACATTGCCGTTTTCCAATATCGGCTGGGCGATGCGGCGCAGAGAGTCGTACTGCAGAACGGAGTCCGCGTCCATGCAGATAAAGTACGGGAAATTTGCGGCGTTGATGCCCATGTTCAGCGCGTCTGCCTTGCCGCCGTTCTTTTTTCGGATGAGCGTCACCGGTACCTTCTGTGCGCGTGTCTCATAGACGTATTCCTCGCGCTGACAGTTGATCTGCCGGCGAATGGGCCGGTGAACAAGGTGCATATCAAATGTCTCGGCCAACACCTCCGAGGTGCGGTCCTTCGATCCGTCGTCCACCACAATGATCTCATAGGCGCGGTATTCCAGCGTCAGCAGCGAGCGCACGGTGTCTGCCACGGTGACCTCCTCATTGTAGGCGGGAACGATGATACTGATGGGCAGGTAGTAATCCGAGGGCAGAATGCTTTTGAACATTTCCTGCCGGCGGTGCTTGTACAGCTCAAGTGAGCCGACGACGACCGACAGAAACAGAAAGGTCGAGTAGCCGATCAGATAAGCGATAAAGAAATAGCCCACCCACTCAAGAAACAGCTTTATACCGTCGTACATACTGCGTCCTCCTTTCGCTCCTCCAGCTCCCGCACATCAAAGCGATAGCGCAGGATCTCGGAGGCGTAGCGGTCGTGCCCCTCGATCACGTCGATCAGATCGCGGTAGCCGAAGCCGAGCTGCTCCAGACTTTTTGACGCGTTGAAGCGGATATACCAGTTGGGATGATAGAGGTTCCTCTCCAGCACCGCCGCAGTCTCCGCCCCGGGATAGCTCGCCAGCACCGACGAGGCGATGGCTGCATACTCCCAGCGCGCGTTTTCCGAGGGCGTCGCATAGCGCAGCAGATCGGCGTAGGCGGGGGGATAGGGGTAGTGTCCGAGGTAGCGCAGGCAGGAAAAGCGCACCTCGTCGTCCCGCGCGCCGTCGTTGAGGAGCGCGAGCACCCGTTCACAGTGCGCGCCGGAGGAAAAGCGGAAATAGTTGAGCAGCGTCACCTGCATCCACGGCTGAAACGCATCAAACGCCTCCCAAAGCGCGTCGGCAAGCTCCCATGTGTCGCCCGTGTAGTTCAGCAAGCCGTCGGAGAGGAGCTTGCTGTGATAATAGAGGCTGCTCGCGTCGATGATCCGCAGCGCACGCACGATGATCTGCGCGTCGCCCGCCGTGTAGAGCGCCTGCATGGCATTCTCGCGGCAGTAGATGCTCGGCTCGTGCAGCAGATCGAGCAGCCCCTCCTTGAGCGGCGCGTCGTCCGCGCCGCCGAGCAGCCGGTATTTCTTGATGATGTAGGGGAAGTACGCCGCCTCGATCTCCTCGCGGCGGCAGTAATCCTCTGCCAGCGCGATCATTACACCGTTAAGCGCCGTCAGATAGGAGCGGGTCAGCTCTGGCCGCCTCACGCACAGGTGCTCCAGCGCGGCGTCAAAGGCCGCCAGGCCGTTCACGCGGCGCAGTCTGCGCTCCATGTAGCGAAGGTGCTCCTCGTTGACCTCGCCGGTGAGGGCGAGGTGGTCGAGCTCGCGCTCCACCGTCAGCTCAAGGCGGATGCCGTCGCGGAAGGGCCGATGCTCCCTGCGCTGCGAAAGGAGCGCCGTTACAATGTTAAAGAGGATCATGCCGGCGCAGATGCCGAGATAGACGTAGATCAGGATTTGAACAAACACCGGCGTTCTTCCTTTCTTGTGTGTTTTACTGCCAGAGCTTTTGCAGAATGTAGTACGAGGGCTTGAGCCGCTCGTGATAGCTGACCGTATTGCCCCAGCCCTTGAGCGCGGCGGGATAGAGCGGCGTGCGCTCCTGCGCCGCGCCGTCGGTAAGACCAAGGTACATCGTGTCGATGGTGATGTCGTCCACACCGTAGTTTTCATAGTAATCGTCGTGGATGGTCATGCGCGAGGGGTCTGAAAAGTTCAGAAGCTGCCAGGGGAGCTTCAGCTCCACATAGTCGCCCGCGAAGATGAAGTCCGCGAGGGAATCGTAGTCCGGCGCGGCAGGGTTCGCGTTGCCGTAGGCAAGATCGCCCGTCTCGTAGGTCTCAGAGCTTGCCTGCCAGTTGCCGGTGAGCAGCGGCGTCGCCGTCTGGAGCATCAGGTCGATGGGCTTGAAAAGCGGCGTGTCCGCGTCGGGCGGGTCAAGGTAGGCGTCCGCGTCGTGCGTTTCGTGGTAGAACATGGCGCGCAGCACCTCGTAGCGCTCCTGCACCAGGAGGCGGCTGTTGTCCCTGCCGTCGATGGCGAGGACGAAGTCCACCGGGTCCTCAAAGCGCAGGCCGAAGTTTTCGCAGTAGGTGCTGCCCGTCTTGGGCGTGGTGTCGATGGGGATGTAGAGCGTTTTCTGTCCGTTCGCAAAGCCCTTTTCATAGGCGAGCAGATAGATGAACTTCTCGTCGTATTTCATCGAAAGGGCGCGCGTGCCGGTATCGAAGAGTTTATCCTTCTCCGTCCACTCCGAGAGGTCGCCGTCCACATAGCAGACGCTTTCCTCCTCGCCGGGGTCGAAGGAAAGCAGACCGAAATACTGCTCGTTGGTCTGGTAGTCACTCCAGTAGGGCGTGCGCTGCATGTTCACCGCGTGCATGGTGTTCCAGGTGCGCTTGAACCACTCGTCCTGCCAGGTAAAGACGCAGCCGCCCGCGCAGTTTGCCGCGGTGATGTCGCGCCAGCAGTCCACGAGCGCCTGCCCCTGCTCCTGCTCGGACATATGGCCCTGATTGCGTCCGGTGTTCCGGTCGATCTGCGCCATGCCGCGCCCGGTGGAAACGCCGAACTCGGAGATGACGACGGGCATCGTGTGATGCCGCCGCAGGGCGCGCAGATAGGCAAGGTAGGTGTTCGCCGCGCCGGTCTCATCGTAGAAGTCCGATCGGCGCAGCACGGAACCGATGGGCGTGCCGGGACCGGTCTCCGCACGGGAGATGACGGCCTTGCCGTCCCAGATGGGCGTGCGGTTCATCGCCGCGGGGTTGAGGATATAGTTGAGATAGTCGGGATAGTAGGGATACACATGGTAGGAGGCAAACTGACCGGCGAGGAAGGCATCCTCAGTGCGGATGTGCTCCACGTCCACCTGCGCGCACTTCATAAAAAAGGTCGTGATATCCTCCGGGTAGAGGAACGGATCGGTGGTCGGCCAGTTGGAGAAGGCGACGAGCCGCTGGCTCTTATAGCGGCGGCTCTCGTATTCAATGATCCGGTCGCCCACCTGCGCAAGCATGGATTCAAAGGCGGAGGCGTCCTCCGTCGCGGAGAGGTACGTTCCCTGATAGGGCGGCAGATCGGGGTATTTGTGGTTGGTGTAGGTGACGGTCACATCCTCCCACTCCACACCGAGAATATAGCCGATGACCCAGCGGGAAACGTCCTTGGTGTAGAAGCCGGAGCCCGTTCCGCGTCCGAGCGAGATCTTCTTGTTGCCGTGCAGAACGTCGACCAGTGTGCGCCCGTCCCTGACGAAGGTCTCAAGAAAGTCCTTGTCATAGGCGTCGCGGTGGGAGTTTTGGATATAGTCGTTCACCCATACGCCGTGGATGAGCCAGAGCGGTTCCTCGTTCGCTTCCTCGCGCGCGGTGTTGTACTCGTAGAAGGCGTTGTAGAAGTCGTCGTGGAGCGTAATGTAGACGCGCACGGTGTTCGCGCCCATCTCCTGCATCTGGGCAAACCAGCGCAGATAGGTCTCCTTGCTGACGGCGTAGTCCGTCGCCCACTCGCCCGGGATGCCCACGCCGAGGTTCACGCCCTTGACGGTGAACTCCTCCGGTCCCGCGCCGCGGTCCATATAAAGGTGCTGCGCGTCGGTGGACATGAAAGCGCTGACCGGCGCGTCCGGCTGAAGGTCGATGTACCAGCCGAGGTAGTAGCGCGCGGTGTCGTAGGCGAGATAGCCTAAGATCAGGGCGGTGAGCACGATGAGAAATCTTTTCAAGCCGCCGCCCTCCTTTCTCGATGGTGTGGTGGCTCAGTGGTTGAATTTCTTGTTTTTGGATTCGTGGCTGTACTGGCGAAGAATGTCGATATTCTCGTCCATCCACGCGCCGCGCTTGATGCAAAAGCGCTTCATCTGCGCGACGGCAGCCGCGTGTGAGTGCGGGTTGCGCCACGCGGGGGAGAGCATATCCTTTTCGAGCGTGTAGCCCCAGACGGAGAAGTTGCGCTCGACGGCATCGCCGAGCCACGCGGTAACGTCGTCTATGTAGGCGCAGAGATACTCGTCGCTGAGGATGCCCTGACGCAGCTCGCGGTAGCGGTCGATGACGGCGTTTATGAACTTCTCGTCTTTGCTGAGCATATAGTACCAGACATTGTATTGCAGCTCAAAATGCTGCGGCTCTGCGACCGGATGACTGTAGTTGTCACAGGCGGAGTTGAAGTCCCAGATGCACATTTTGTATTTGCCGCGCACATCCCTGTAGATATAGGTGGAAAGCCAGCCCGCATCATAGTTGCAGGTAAACTCGTTGAGGATAAAGTAGTCCACGAAAGAGCTCATGTCCGCCTGCTCCCACCATGCATAGGGCTCGGTATCATAGTCATAGGAGTAGAGTGACTTTTCAAAGTCGGAGAAATCCTGTGCGATCCACGCCGCGCGCTCCGGCGTAAGCCATTTTGTTCCCGGATAGACGATGTCCATATCCTGCAGATTTCGCAGGGCGTATTGGGAGAAGGTCTCAATGTTTTTGACCTCGTTGCCGCTGCCGCGGTCAAGGCGCAGAGCGTAGCTCGTCTGCACGGTGTCCTTCGACGGCTCCGTGAGCTTCAAGCGGGCATCCGCGCCGGAGCTGACAGTCTCCGTCATAACATAAAGCCCCTGATACACTCCGTTGAGCAGCACCTCGCAGAAGCGCACATTCGGCGCGTAGTCCATGATCTCGCCCGCAAGATTGTACCACATATAATTGCGGATGAGCGTCTTATCGAGGTACGGCCCATGCAGCGCCCACTCGTCGAAGGCATCCATCCCCAGCATGGCGACATCGCGCGAGGCCGCACCGTCGTCCGTCAGCGTCTTGACAAGATAGCTGTGCTTATCAAAATAGCGCGAGGAGTTGCCTCGCACTCGAATGTCAATGACGCTCTGAAGCGTCGGCGTGTCGGTGGGGTGATTGTTGCCCTCGGCATGATCCACCACCGAGACGGACGCGCGCAGCAGCGTACTGCCGTCTGCGGTCGTGGTGAAAGCATCGTCCTCACGGCCGCTGCCGCCGCTCTGGATGGGAACGCCGGGGATCTCCGCGCCGCCAGTGTCGATGAGAACGAGCGGCAGATGCGTGCAGAGCGTCTCGCCGTCATGCTCGGCGCAGGGCGTGTAGGCGGGGCGCTCAAGATGCTGATGATAGCGTGGGTGCTCATCGGTCAGCACGGCTGACAGGTTTGTTGCGGATAGGAGAAGCAGCAGCGCACAGGCCGCAAGAGCCATTCGCTTGTATTTCATGTTCGTCTCCGCTCCCCTCTTTCCGGTTTCTCAGTTCGACACCTCGTCGTTCTGCATGACAAGATTGACATAGTCGATGCTTCCCAGCGAATAGATGCTGCCGGGAATGTCCGGCGTTGTCTGCTCCGCGCGGCGCAGGAGCTTTTGCGTGATCTCGTAGATCAGTTCGACCGTATCCTCCGTCGTGTTTTCCACACGCAGCGTCGCTTTGGCGCGAAAGAGCTTGTAGACCTGCGCCTTGATCGGCTCCTGCTTGCTGCGGTGGGCGCGGATGATGAGCAGCATCCGGTTATCGCTCTTGATGCAGCCGAGCAGCAGGATCACCACGAAGGTCACGGCGCTGCCGATGCAGGCCACGGCATAATCGCCCACGCCGCAGCAGATGCCGACAATGATGGACCAAAAAATATAAACCGTATCGCGCGAGTCCTTGATGGCGGTGCGGAAGCGGACGATGGACAGCGCGCCCACCATACCGAGAGACAGCGCAATGTTGTTGCCGATGACGGTCATGACCGTCCCCGTCAGCACCGCGAGAATGACGAGTGAGGCGTTGAACTTGCGGCTGTAGATCGTCCCGCGATGGGAGATGGCGTAGGACAGGAAGATAAAAAAGCCCAGCACGGCGGCAAGGACGATATTGAGCAGAATATCCTCCCACGACATATCGCGGGGTGTGGTAAAAAGGTTCAGGATCTGTTGTCTCATGGTGTTTTCCTCCTATAGCCTCGTCTGACATCCGTTTTGGCGGGCAAGCACATATTTGCTGACAGAAAGCTCACTGCGATCCACGCTGTTGATCAGCTCGCGAAGATAATCGAGCAGAAAGCCGTTGTACTTGACCTCAAGCACCACGCAGTACGGATCGAGCACGGGGTTCATGTTCAGCCGCGGCGAAAAGAGGTCGAAGCAGCTCTCGACGGAAACAATGCGGCTGTCAAAGGTAATGCGTATTTTGTTCTCCTTGGCAATAAATGCCTTGCGGTTGTATTCTACGATCGTTTTGGGGCGATAGCACCGGCTGTGCATCAGCGCGTAGCACTCCGCGGCAAAAGACTCCGGATACCGCAGCAGCGGCGCGTAGTCGCCGCGCGTGAGCGCTTGGGCATCCTCCCGCGTCACGCGCAGAGAGCGCTTGAGCTGACTTGCGCCCTGCTTCTGTTTCATCTCCAGCATGGCGAAGTCTGCCGCCGGATCATAGCAGCGCAGGCGCAGCTTGCGCCGCAGCTCTACGCCCGCAGCCTTTTCGTGGAAGTCCCTGTCGTCGAGCGTATCGAAGTAAAGCGAGCGGACAGGGTAGCCGCTTATGCCGTTGTGCGGGTCCTCGTGCATGACCTGCGCGAGCCGATGGCAGGCTTGCAGCGCCTCCGGCAGCGAGATCAGATATTTCTTTTCCTCGCGGAACACGCGGTTCACCGATGCTCCCTCCTTTCGCAGAGAAAAAAACTGACCGCAGTCCGGCTAAGGCAATACCGCAGCTTTCACTGCGCGGTGTTTCCTTAAAAGAGTGCGGTCGGTCGATCATAGGGGCTCTCCCGCTCAGACATATGGCCCTGCAGCATAGTCTTTCGACGATTTTCTATCTTAAACGATTATACAGGGCTGCGCCGCATAAGTAAAGTCCTTTCTGGCATTTCCGGCATTTGGCGTGTGCCGTCGCTTGTGCGGCGGAAGTCCTCTCGTGCGCGGGAACCGGATGGGATCACCTCACGAAATAATCATAACACCGCCATGAGCAAAACGCAAGAAACGCAGTAATTGCAATGGTTCCCGGCCATGGCTGAAACCGAAAATCACTCATATGATAT
>OGFG01001348.1_pt1 | contig 25053 bp, 13 predicted proteins | sample 1570761 | NCBI WGS metagenome assembly OGFG01 (sample SAMEA2581938, study PRJEB24529) | metagenome | biome: Human gut stool | place: China | collected 2011 | reverse complement strand
TCACGGACAGAGAACATCGTTTCAACATTTGCGGGCATAGTAAAATCTCCTTTTCAGTGTACTGTGATCAATTGTTGTTTTCCATTTCTTCAGCGATGCGGACGAGGACTTCCACCAGGACGGTGCCAACCTCTTTGACGATTTCGGACCAAAAGTTCATAATGCTTTCTCCTTTCTGCGCAGCTGCGCTTTAAAATACGATGGTAATAATGATAGTGATGGTGCGGAATAACAAAATGCTCACCTCCAGACATAAAAAAGCCCCTGAGTCTTTCGACTCAGAGGCTTTGGATCATGATTATTATATCTGGGTGAAAAATGGAAATTTGAGAAAGCTAGAGATAAAAATGCCAGACCGGCATGAAGGTAGCTAAAAGAGATTTGGAAAAGTGGCATAATCGCTGAAAAATTCATCAATCACTTGTGTAAAGTGTGATTGATGAATGAGCGATGAAATGATATAATTAATTAGAATGGAGGGGAGGAAAAACAGATGCAGAATAAAAAACCGCCATTTGCAATTACAGAAAAAATTCTCACAGATGTAATGGAGATTTGTGAACTTGTTGGAAAAGTGAGCTCAACACAACATCTTTCATCTGACCCTGTTCTGCGTAGGCAGAATCGGATTAAAACAATTTATTCCTCTCTTGCAATTGAACAAAATACACTATCCTTAGAGCAGGTAACGGCTGTACTATCAGGAAAACGTGTCCTTGCACCGCCAAAAGACATTGCGGAGGTGAAGAATGCGTATGAAATTTACGACCATTTGAATGAATTGAATCCATACTCAGTGGAAGACTTACTGTTGGCTCATCATGTGATGATGCGAGGGCTGGTTCAAGAAGATGGTGTGTTTCGCTCAAAGCCAGTAGGTGTGGTTGACAGTCATGGAAATGTACTTCATTTTGGAACACTACCGCAGTATGTGCCTCCTCTGGTGGAAGAACTGCTCAAATGGACAGAGGACAGCCCGCTTCCGATGCTGATCAAAAGTTGCGTGTTTCACTATGAATTTGAAGTAATCCATCCGTTTGCAGATGGAAATGGAAGAATCGGAAGGCTTTGGCATACGCTACTGCTCTCCAGATGGAATCCGCTGTTTGCATGGCTTCCGGTGGAGTCTATTGTTCATGATCATCAGCAGGAGTATTATGAGGCTATCAATACATCCAATGCCCAAGGTGAAGGAACTGCATTTATTGAATTTATGCTAAGTGTGATTGAAGAAGCACTTTTGAGTGTAATCCCAGAAAACTTCGAAAAGAGCATGATGCCTACAAGTGGAAAAGAAAATCGATGGAATATTCTTGAAAAATACTTAAAAAAAGAGAAGATTATTCATAACAGTGATGTGCAACAGTTGCTGGAAGTCTCTTCAGCAACGGCAAATCGAATTCTAGTTTCTTTTGTAAAAGAAGGTAAACTAGAGAGAGTGAGAGATGGTCGCTATTGGGCGTATCAAAAGTTATAAATGGGAGTTGCATAAGCAATGCAGAATACAAACAGAGCACAAGAAAGTGGATATAAGGCTTCTCTGACAAGAGAACAGTTTTTATTCCACGAAATGCGAATTGTAGCGAAGCAAATGGTGCAAGGAGAGGATCTTGCATCAATGATACAAATAATTGCCGCCAATAATCTCTTCCAGTATCCAACTGAACGCATGACAGCTGGTATGGTTCGGGCGTGTTATCGGCGGCTAAATCTTTTGAATAGTGAACAACTGCTTCGGAATATTGCAGAGCATTCCGTGGAAGAGGCAAAACAAATTTGTCTTTACGCGATTATGAAGGATAATAGACTTGTCTGGGATTTTATGGTAACAGTTATTGGAGAAAAATATCGAAACCAAGATTTCAGCTATGGAAAACTTGACATGACAAGTTTCTTCATAAGATTACAAGAGCAAAATGATGCTATCGCAGATTGGAGCGAATCTACAGTCAAAAAGCTGAAATCGGTTCTAAATCGAATTTTAAGAGAAAATGATTATCTGGATAGTATAAAAGCAGGCCATTTGAACCCGGTTTGGCTTTATCCGGAATTGGAAAATGTGATTCTTACAAATGGGGATCAGGCGGTATTGCCCGCATTTAACCGTTTTGAGTGAGGAAGATTTAATGGGTGACATACAAAAACGCCTTGATAACGTTCGGCAGATGATTCAGAGTCAAGATTTCCTAGAAGGAAAAGGTCTTAGCAATGAAGTGAATATTCGTATCTTCTGCTATGAACCGAGAGATGAAATGGCGGTTCGACATTTCATTGAACAGCTATCTACAGATATGACACTGGGCTGTCAGTTGCGGATCTGTAATTTATATCAAATCTTCCTAGGGATTTGTGAAGGCATGGATATTTTAGATGCAATCCCCGATATGGAAGAAGAGGACGGTCATGATTATCTGTTGGAACAGCTTCAATCGACAATTGGAGTCGATGAAATTGTACAGAAAATTCAGAGCGAGCCGTTCCAGCCGGGAGAAGTACTGGTTTTGACTGGCGTTGGAGAAGCGTTTCCATTTATGCGAATTCATACGTTACTGGAGGCATCATTGTTTGCAGAGAGGCCGGTGCTTGTGTTTTACCCGGGAACATTTAACGACCAGCAGCTGCGGCTGTTCAACTGTCTGAAGCCGAACAATTACTATCGTGCATTTAACGTTGTGTGAAGGGGGAAACAGAGCTTTGGTTATACAGAATATGTTTGTAGAAGACATCAACCGTAAAATTAACGGTGTTGTCAAGGTTGACGAGGACGAGAACAAGGTCCTGGAACAGGAACTGAACGAGTACGTTATTACACGAGAGCTGAAGCGGCATTTTGCAGACTTTTTCAATACCTATGCAGAAGCGTTTGATGAACCAACGGCAGATACAGGAGTCTGGATCTCCGGTTTTTTTGGCAGCGGTAAATCTCACTTCTTGAAAATGTTGTCATACTTGTTGGAAAACAAAGAGGTTAATGGCATTCGTACGGTGGAGCGCTTCCGCAAGAAATTTGAGGATGACCCTGGTACCTTTATGCAGGTGGATCGTGCAACCAAAGGTGAAACTGAGACGATTCTGTTTAATATCGATTATGAAGGCTCTATCAATAAGGACAAAACAGCCGTTTTACGTGTTTTTGCTAAGGTGTTCTATAATCATCTGGGATTCTTTGGCAGCAATCTCAAAGTTGCTATGCTGGAGCAGTACATTACGCAGCAGGGCAAAATGGATGAATTTTGCCGTCTGATTGAAGAAAAGAAGGGCAAACCTTGGACTGAAGTGCGGAAAGCATTTGCATTTAATGGAAAATTCATTAAGCCTGCACTGGCGGAAGCATTGGATATCAGTGAAGAGGATGCAAACAACTGGTTTAACGATAAGAGTGCAACGGAACTCTCTGTTTCACAGCTTGTAGAAGACATCAATGCATACGTCAGCACAAAACCTGCAAACTTCCGCCTTCTGTTCATGGTGGATGAGGCGGGGCAGTATGTTGGCACGGACACGGATATGCTGCTGAATCTGCAGTCTTTGGTGGAAAAAATCGGCAGCGAATGCAGAGGAAAAGTCTGGGTGGTCTGCACCGGACAGGAAGCTATTGATGAGATTATCAAAGTACGAGCAGATGAATTTTCTCGAATTCAGGCTCGTTTCAAAACTCGTCTGAGCCTTTCTTCTTCTTCCGTAGACGAAGTAATTCAGAAGCGTATTCTGAAAAAGACTCCGGAAGCAGAAAGAACGCTGGATGCGGTCTATGAGAAAGAAAGCTCCGGGATGCGCAACTTGTTCAGCTTTACAAATGCAATGCCGGACATCAAGGGCTTCTCTGGTCCGGCACAATTTGCAGAGGACTTTCCGTTCGTTCCATACCAGTTTCTCATCATGCAGAAAATTTTTGTGGAGATCCGCAAACACGGCAATGCGGGTAAGCACTTCTCTGGCGGCGAGCGTTCCATGCTGAGCGGTTTCCAGGAAGCAGTCCAGAAAGTGGAAAAACAGAACGAGTTTGCATTGGTGCCACTGTTCCGCTTCTATGATACTGTACATTCTTTTCTGGACAGCTCTATTCGCAACGTGATTGACCGCTGCAGCAAAGCTGTAGAAAATCACGATGGTCTGGAGCCAATGGACGTGGATGTTCTGAAACTTCTCTATCTGATCCGGTATGTCAATGAGGATATTCCGGCCAACTTAGACAACCTTGTGATCTTGATGGCGGACGACATTCGTCTGGAAAAGGTTGCTATGCGCGAAAAGCTGCGCGGCAGCTTGGATCGGTTGATGGGACAGAACTACATCGGCCGTACTGGTGACACCTACAACTTCCTGACGGATGAAGAACAGGACATCCAAAAAGAAATCAACCTTACACAGGTGGATACTGGCGCTATTGTTGGGGATATAGCAAAGATTATTTTTGGCATAATTTATGATGCAAAAAAGTTCCGTTACGGCAAGTGTGACTTCCCGTTTGATCAGATGGTGGATAACACTATGTACGGCATCGCCACAGGCGGCATGCGTCTGCGCTTTTTGACGGCAGCTTCTGATGCAACGGAAAAAACGGAATTTCGCCTGATGAACAGCTCCAAAGGCAGCGAGGCGATTGTAGTTTTGGGCGATACGCCGTATTATGAATCACTGGAAGCATCCATGAAGATCCGCAAATATGTCAAACAGCGGAATGTCAGCCAGATGCCCAAGAGTGCTCAGGATATTATCCGCGGCCAACAGGAAGAAGCAACCAAGTATGAAGCTGAAGCCAGCAAAGCTCTGGTAGAGGCTATTGAAAACGCAAAATTTTACGCCGATGGTGAACATCTGGACATTAAGAGCGGCAATGCTAAGGCCAAAATTGACCAGACGATGGAGTATCTGGTCTCGCATGTTTACAGCAAGTTGGACCTGATTGGGAAAAACGCAGATACCGATGCCGAAATTATGGCGGTGCTTTCTGGTGCAGATGTCGTTTTTGCAGAAGCTGACCCCAACCGAGATGCGGAAGCAGCTGTGGAAGAATATCTTGAAATGCAGGCAATGAAGCATTTGCCTACCTCGATGGCGGATGTACAGAGCAAGTTCAGCAGTATACCCTATGGCTGGAAGGAAATCGACATTGCTTATGTGGTGGCGCGTTTGATCATGAATCAGAAGGTAACCATCAAATATGCAGGCACTACCATCCAGCCGGACAACGCCAAATTACCTGACATGCTCCGTAAAAAGAGTGAGGTGGGTAAAACATCCATTAGCAAGCGCGTGGTGGTATCGGCAACCAAAATGAAGGCTGTGCGGGACCTTCTGCGGGATTATTTCGATGTCATGGATGTTCCTGCGGACGAAGATGGTTTGGTTAAATTTATTGCCGATGAGTTCGGAAACCAGCTGCAGCATTATAACAAACTGAACGAGAAGTACGATGATACCCACAAGTACCCGGATCAGACAATAGTGCACAACGCTATTACTGCAACGCAGGAAGTGTTGAACCAGAAGAAGGACAACATCGCGCTGATCGACTATCTGCTCAAGAAAGAGGACGACCTCTTTGATCAGAAGGATGCCATGGGCAATGTCGAGACCTTCTTCAAGAGTCAGGTCGGCACCTTTGATGATGCTGCACGGCTGGAACACGAGATGCAGGCAGATCTGGACCGCATTGCGCAGGATGCGGCGGCATACGAGGCCCTGAACAAGATTCGGCTTATCATCACAGTGCCATCTTTTGGGCAGAAGTTCAACTACAAGCGCATTCCGGAGCTGAATGGGTTGATGCAAACGGTGCGTATAGCCCATGACCAGATGCTGGATGAAAAACGCTCTGAGATCCTAGAAACTGTACGTCAGTGTATGGAAGCTACCCACATCGCCGCCGACGGCGATCCCAAGGCGATGGACATTATCCGCAAATCTGACACCTACTTTGACGGGTACAAGGCGAAGATCAACGAATGTAAGAGCATTGCACTGCTGGACGGTATGATTATCCCGCTGAGCAAGTACAAGGATGATGCTGTTAGCAGCATTGAGATTGCACTGATGCCACCAGCACCAAAGCCGGCCGCAGAAAAGAAGGATGTTGTTACTCCGGCACCAAGGCAGAAAAAGGTGAAATCTTACAGCCGCCAGATCCTCTTCCCTGCTAAAACGCTGCGGGATGATGCGGATATCGATGCTTATGTGGAGAAGATTCGCTGCCAGCTTCAGAATCTACTGGACGACTGCGACGAGATCAAGTTGAACTAAATGGATATGTCGAATATGATTGAAATTTTCGCTGCAATTATAGGTGTTGTTGTGGGTTGGGCACTTAACGAAATCACGGATTCGCTTCATAAAAAGCCAAAGCTGTGCTTCCGAATGGTGTCAACCTCTACAAATGAATTGACGGACAAAGAGTATCGCACAAAAACTAGCTTGTCAGAGTCTGGAATTGAGGTGTTTAATATTGGCGAAAAGCCTGTAATCCTCAATGATTTCACTCTCACATACAGAGATAAAATACTTGTTGACTGTTTTATCGAAGACTCTCAGCAAGTAATTGCACCATATCAGAGCGTAATCTACACGCTGACTGAACAGGAAGCTGATGCGCTGCAATGGCACTGCAATCAGGCGCATTTTAAAACATGCGATGTTGAAGCGCATGGTGTTGATGGAAAGCAAATCAAATCTACGCTTTCAGTGCCGCTTTTTTACATTCGTTCAAATCTACACGCAGCGATGCCATCAAAATAGCAAGGATTAATAAAATGCGAGTTTTGGCACGTAAAGTCTTACCTTTCCCTCGGTACAAAAGGCTTAATGTCGTAGTATCATAAAAACGCTATCCTCTATGCAATTAATAACTCTAAAGTGAAATCAAGCTGAATTACAGCGGGAGAAAAAGATGGTGGAGAATGTTATCCCAAAAGTTTTTATATCGTATTCATGGACTAAGAGCGATTTGGTTCTCCAAGTTGCTAACAGACTAATGTCGCATGGCGTCGAGGTTGCTCTTGACAAATGGGATTTAAAAGAAGGACAAGATAAATACGTCTTCATGGAGCAGTGCGTCAATAATTCTGATATAACGAAGGTTTTGATTTTCTGTGATAAAACGTATACGGAAAAAGCCAACAATCGGACGGGTGGTGTTGGCGATGAAACGGTTATTATTTCAAGCGAAGTGTATGGAAAAGTAACTCAAGAAAAGTTCATTCCGATTATAACGGAGCGAGATGAAGAAGGAAAGGAGTATGTTCCTGCATATATAAAAGCAAGAATCTACATAGACTTTTCAAATTCGGACATATTTGAAGAAGAGTATGAGAAACTGGTTCGGAATATTTACAATAAACCATTATATAGAAAGCCAAAACTAGGAAAACAGCCTGAATGGCTTGATGAAGAAAAGAGTGATTTGTTTCCTCTGACTGATCTGATTCGTCAAATAAAAGGTGCAACAAGCGATAAAAAGAAGCATAGTTGTGCAAATAGGTTCATCGATGCGTATGTTGAAGCGTTGAAATCTTATTATAGGCCAATAAAAAATGCTGGAGAAGAAGTTTATAACCAATTTTTAGAGACAAAAAGTATCAGAGATGTCTTTTTGGACTTTTTGCCAGCGCTTGATGAGGCTGAAATCCCAATTTCGGAAGTGATCTGTCCAGCACTTGAAAAAATGTACAACGAATTGACCAGTGCTTATGGGTTTGAATCTGGTTCCTGTCAAGCGTCTGATTGGGATTATGAGGTATATCATATCTTTATATGGGAATTATTCATTGCAATCATTGCTTATTTACGTCATGTTGGGGAATATGCAGAAATCAATGCTATGATAACATATACGTATTTTTTAAGAAACAGCTCTTTGGATCGGAACGTCACAGAGAAGAACTACTGTGTGTTTCGGCATTACAGTAGTTTGATAGAAGAAAACTATAAACCTCAAACACAATATGCACGAAAATATACTTTATTGGGAGACACTATTTGCTCACAACGAGAAAAGCTGCCGATCTATTCCTCTGAGGCACTTGCAGAAGCTGATTTGTTTTTGTACCAGATTCGAAACGCTTTTCAACTAATACAATCGGAAAAGGTGTGGAGTGCTCCATACTGGTTCCCTAATTTGTACGTTTATGCAAAAAAGAATCCGGTAGAATGGACAAAAATCAAGTCAAGAAAGTACTGTAAAAAGATGTTTGATCTTTTTGATGTTCAAAGCATAGAAGAATTAAAGAAAGTGTTATCTAAATGTGTTAGTGATAAAAATGCGCAGATGCGATATCCTGGATGCTGGGAATTCGCACCAGCAATTTTGGATGTTGTTAAACTTGAAGAAATTGGCTCGTTGAATTAAGGAGAACCATCATGGATAAAAACGCCATCAAGAAATATGCGGTCTGGGCGCGGAAAGAACTGATCTCCCGCGTGGCGCAGAAAGCCCAGCAGTACGGCATTACGGAAACGGAAATGGTGGACGCCAGTGCTGATAGCGTCAACGGCAAAGTGTTGTCTGCAGAAGAGATGCAGCAGCGCAGGGCACTGATCGCACAGATCAATGAAAAGGGCTACCAGCAGGTTATGGAAGAGGTGGCGTATACATGGTTCAACCGCTTTTCGGCACTGCGGTTCATGGAGGTCAACGGCTATCTGCCCAGCCATGTGCGCGTGTTTACGGATGAAAACAATGCGTTCAAGCCCCAGATTCTGGCCGAAGCCCTGCATCTGGAATTGGATAAGCTGGATAAGGACAAGGTCTACGCCCTGAAAGAGACCGAGCAGACCGAAGAACTGTACAAATACCTGCTCATCGTGCAATGCAACGCGCTGAACAGCATTCTGCCCGGAATGTTCCAGACCATTGCGGACTACACGGAGCTGCTTCTGCCGGACAACCTGCTCCGGGAGGGCAGCGTCATCGAGCAGATGATCTCCCAGATCCCGGAGGACAACTGGCAGGATGCCGTCCAGATCATTGGATGGCTGTATCAGTACTACAACAGCGAGAAAAAGGACGATGTGTTTGCCGCCCTCAAGAAAAATGTCAAGATCACCAAGGAAAATATCCCGGCGGCGACCCAGCTGTTTACCCCAGACTGGATCGTGCGGTACATGGTGGAAAACAGCCTTGGACGCCTGTGGGTGGAGGGTCACCCGGACACCAAAACACAGCTGCTACCCACACCGGAGGAGCAAGCAGCTTATACTGCCGGGAACCGTGACCCGGAGGACACCAAGTGGCACTATTATCTGGAGGAAGCCCAGCAGGAGCCGCAGGTACAGGCCCAACTGTCCGAGATCAGAAAACAGTATGCCGACCTGACCCCGGAACAGATCAAGGCTATCGACCCTTGCTGTGGCAGCGGCCATATTCTGGCGTATCTGTTCGATGTACTGATGCAGATCTACGAGAACTACGGCTACACGCCCCGCGATGCCGTGACCAGCATTTTGCAGAACAACCTCTATGGTCTGGATATTGACGACCGCGCCGCCCAGCTGGCCTATTTTGCGGTGATGATGAAGGCCCGCCGGTACGACCGCCGCTTTTTCAGCCACACCACCCAGCCTCATGTGTATGCCATTGAGGAAAGCAACCGCATCGAAAAGCCGGATGTAGAGTATTTCTGCAACGGCAAGCTGGAATTGAAAGATGCTATGCAAACTATCCTCACCCAGCTGTATGATGCCAAGGAGTATGGCTCCATTCTCACCATCACCCCGCAGGACTGGGATGCCCTCTATGCCCGGTTTGACGAGGTGGCAGACGAGTTCTCGTTCCATCGAGAGAGTATTCGCAAAAAATTACTCCCATTGGTGCAGGTGGCGCAGACACTGGCACAGAAATACGATGTGGTCGTCACCAATCCGCCCTATATGGGCAGTTCCGGCATGGGCGCAAAACTGGCAGAGTATGTCAAAAAGAATTACCCGGACAGCAAGAGCGACCTGTTTGCAGTGTTTATTGAGGTTTGCGCCCGCATGGCGAAAGCAAATGCGTATCAGTCCATGATTACCCAGCACGCATGGATGTTCCTGTCCAGTTTTGAAAAGCTGCGGGAGAAGATGATGCTGACTGAAACCATCAGCATGGCACATCTTGGCGCACGAGCATTTGAAGAAATCGGTGGTGAGGTGGTGCAGACTACCGCTTTTGTGCGCTGTGCAAACCATATTGATGGCTATAAAGGTACCTACTGTCGCCTGATTGAACCTACCACTCAGCAGGGCAAAGAGGATATGTTCCTTGCTGGAGAAAATCGCTATACCGCAAATCAGGATAACTTTGCAAAAATTCCGGGAAGCCCGGTGGCATACTGGATTGGGCAGGATGTTTTTCGTGTCTTTTCAGAAAAGTCAGTTCGTGATTATGCAGAGCCTCGCCATGGAATGTCAACGGGGAATAATGATGTATGTCTTAAGCTATGGTTTGAAATTAACAGAAGAAAGATTTGCTTTGATGCAAGTAGTTTGGAGGAATTTGATTCCTCCAATTGTAAATTTGCGCCGTATAAAAAAGGTGGCTCTTTTAGGCTTTGGTATGGAAATAATGATTATGTGATTGCGTATGACAAGAAATCTCGCCAAATTATGGAAAGCCTTCCAGGATATCGTTCATCGAGTACAGGCTTTTTCTTCAAGCCTTCTATAAATTGGTCTGATGTTAGTACATCCGCTTTTGGAATGAGGGTGTCCCCTAGGGGATTTGCTTTTGATGGTCGTGGTGCATCAATGTTTTGCAACAATGATGTAATGATGTATATTGCTGCGCTATTGGCATCAAAATTTACGACGTACATCTTGAATATTTTGAACCCAACATTAACATTCAATATTGAAAACGTCGCAGCCATTCCTGTGATAATAGATAAAAACAAAAAGAAACAAATTGAATTTACAGCAGCAGACAACATTCGACTTTCAAAAACTGATTGGGATTCCTTTGAAACCTCTTGGGACTTTACCCGCCACCCATTTATTAAGGCTATTACCAAATACCCCAACATGATGGATATTGGCAACATTTACCTTGCTGAGTGCTATGATATTTGGGCTGGCGAATGTGAAGAACGCTTTGAGAAGCTGAAAGCCAACGAGGAAGAACTGAATCGTATTTTTATTGATATTTACGGCTTGCAGGATGAACTGACCCCGGAAGTAGAAGATAAGGATGTGACCGTGCGCAAAGCGGACCTTGGCCGGGATGTGCGCTCCTTTATCTCCTACGCTGTGGGCTGTATGTTTGGCCGCTACTCTCCCACCTATGATGGTCTTGCCTACGCAGGCGGCACATGGGATGATGGCAAATACAATATCTATAAGCCGGACGCAGACGGTATTATTCCCATCTGTGACGACGAATACTTTGAAGATGACATGATGGGCCGTTTTGTGGAGTTTGTGCGGGTGGTATACGGTGACAGCTCGCTGGAAGATAATCTGCGCTTTATTGCAAACGCACTGGGCGGCAAAGGCCAGCCAAAAGAGGTCATCCGCAACTACTTCCTGAACGATTTCTATGCCGACCACTGCAAGATTTATCAGAAGCGCCCCATCTACTGGCTGTTTGACAGTGGTAAGAAAAATGGCTTCAAGTGCCTGATCTACCTGCACCGCTACCAGCCGGATACCATTGCACGCATCCGTACCGATTATGTCCACGAGCAGCAGGCACGTTACCGTACTGCCATCGAAGGTTTGGAAAAACAGGTGGCCGCTGCCACCAGCACCAGTGAACGTGTCAAGCTGACTAAACAGTTGAACAAGGTACAGGCGCAGGATAATGAGTTGCACCAGTATGAGGAAAAAGTTCACGCGCTGGCCGATCAGATGATTAAGATTGATCTGGACGATGGTGTGAAGCATAACTATGAGATCTTTAAGGACGTGCTGGCGAAAATAAAATGAGAAAAACAGAAGAAATAAGCCTTTCCCTACATACCAAACATGTTACAAAAACCGTTTTGTCAAATAGAATTTCTTATAAGCGTGCTTTTATTGGCGATACATGTGCTGCGTATCATTACACTTCACCAGAAGGGCTTATGGGAATCCTGAAAAATCGTGAAATCTTTTTTACGGATGCTGAGTTTCTAAATGACGCAAGTGAACGGAAAAATATAAACGAAGACTTGAATCGTTTCTGGGCACGATGCAAAAAAGATTACGAGGAAAGATTCATTAGAGTACTTTCTGATATTCGAGTGAATGCATATGAGGACTACCGATTTGGCACAATTGACAAAGCCTATAAAGGAAAGGCCTGTCGGTATTTTGTCTTGTCGGCATCGAAAGATTCTGATAGTCTCAGTATGTGGAAATACTATGCTAAAAACGGAAGCTATAATGGCTATAATATTGGACTTGATACTCTGGCGCTTCAAGACACTTGGATAAATAGAGAACAGGGAATTGCGATAGAGTATGGCTCTGTGATTTACGAAGATGATGAAAAATATTATCAAATTAAAGAAGCCGTTAATCACATTTATGAGTCGTGGATACAATACGAATATTCTGACAAGTTGGATGAAAAGATTCGAGGCGAATTTGAAACATGGGTTTCGTTAAATTCACTGTTCTTTAAACACAAAAGTTTTTCAACCGAAGAAGAATATCGATATGTCGCAGTTGTCCCTACAGAAAATATAAAGATTCTTTCCTATACAACGGAAAATGGATCAAATGTGCAAATGTATAATTTTCGGGCAGTAGATGGCGTATTGACACCATATATAAAAGTTCCAATTTGGGGAACTGACGACTTAGACTTGAAAGCAACTTTTTGGAATGTAGCATCCATTGGAATTGCCCCATGTTTAAACTTTGAACTAAAGAAAAACGGTGTTATACAATTTGTGAAATCTCTTCCATATCGAGTTGAAAACTTTCAAATTAACAAGTCGAAAATCCCAGTTCGCTATTAACAAATTACAGGATTATAACAATGGAAACAGATAAAATCGTACTAGACCTCAACCGCCGGTTTGCGGTACCGCTGCCGGAATTTTATGAGCGCCGGATCATCTTCTGGCACGATGAAGAAAAGGAGTATGCGGACAAGCTGGATGAGATCCGGCTTGAAAATGCTAAGCTGGTTGCACTGACCGGCAGCAATACCTTTGCGGTCAAAAAAATGCTGTCGGTGGATGACCTGACGAGCAACTATGTTGTCTACTGCCCCATTTCCTACGAGCGGCAGGAGGATGACTGGCTGTTGGATATTGAACTATACAGCGAAAGCTACCGGACGGATGCTGTTTCCAACTGGATGCAGGAACTGGATATCTTGGACAATCCCTCTATGCGCAAGCTGGTGAAGCACTACCGGAAGTTTTTTGGTGCACAGTCTCGTCGTGCCAAAATCATGGCACAGGATAAGATACCTGCCACTCCGGCACAGCTGCACATGGCCGTGATGGCGGCGCTCTGCGGTATGAAAAAAGCACAGCCCAATGAAATCTTGCTGAACGTGCTTCGTGGTGGACTGGATAAAGCGCAGAATCCAATCTATCAGAGTTTTGTGGATTATAGTGCAGAAGAAGCTTTCTGGGCAATGATTCGGCAGGGCTGTGGCTATGCAGAGGAAGAGCCGGATCTTGGGCAGCTGGCAATTCATCTTCTGTTGACAGCTTCTACGCGCACACTGCGCCCGGAATTTCTGGCAGGGCTGGAAAAGTTCCTTTCCATTCCGCATCAGGCGTACTGCTACGAGCTGGTGTCGGAGTGGCTGCACAGTGACGATTTGCAGCAACTTTATGACGTGGCCCGCTATGTGGAAGATGAAGCACATCTGCCGCAGAGGCTGGAAAAACTGACGGTTGATGATCTGGCGACAACGGAGTGTTTCCCGTGCATCAACGAGATCATCCTGAGCAAGCTGATGACGGAGATCAGTGACCATATCATTGATGTGGATGTGATCACAAAGACGGTGGAAAAACGTCGCACCTGTGTCTGGTACGAGTACTTCCGCAATTTCTACGAGGGTCTGTTGCAAGTGGCCAACATGCAGGAGTTCTTCAAAGAGCACTCCGCAGGGTTCCATACCCCGGACGCAAAGCAGGTCTGGAAAGAATATGCGGAGGACTATTACAGGATGGACACCTATTATCGACTGTTCCATCTGAGCTTCCAGAGAAGTCTGGAAACCTCCAATATCAAACTGGACGACCTGTTCAAGCATGTTGTAGATAAGGTAGAGGGGCTGTACTCCTACTGGTTTCTGGGAGGCCTCGGCAAAAACTGGTCGGATGTATGTGCTGATGAGATGGCAGAGCATGGCCGCGTATTGGAAATTCCGCAGCAGTCGGATTTCTACAATGAGCACATCCGTCCGGCAGACAGCCGCGTGTTCGTGATCATCTCGGATGCTATGCGCTACGAGGTGGCGGCATCACTGGCAGATGAACTGCGCAGAGAAACGCAGAGCAATGTGAAACTCAGCAGTATGCAGAGCATCTTCCCGTCTATCACGAAATTTGGCATGGCGGCATTGCTCCCACACAAAACGTTGACGGCTGAACTGAAAAATGAGGTACTGAATGTTCTGGCCGATGGGCAGTCTACCGCAAGCACGAACCGGGATAAGGTCCTGAAAGGTGTAAATCCGGCCAGCGTGGCGTTGCAGTATAAGAACATCATCGGGATGAAACGTGCAGAGCGTGCGGCACTGGTCAAGGGTATGGATGTAGTCTATATCTACCATGATACCATTGACGAAGCAAGCCATACTTCGGACACCTCTGTGTTCCCGGCATGCGATAGGGCTATCAGTGAACTGAAGAATATGGTGCGCATTATCGTCAATGACTTCGGCGGAGCGAACATTCTGATTACGGCAGATCATGGCTTCCTGTACACTTACAGTCCGCTGACCGAGGATGACAAAGTGGATAAAACCAGCTTCCATGATATGGAAGTGGAATATGGCAGACGCTATGCAATCATGCAGAAGGAGGCGGATCCGCAGTATTTGCTTCCTGTAAAATTCCTGGACGGAAAAACGGAATACACTGGATTTGCTCCACGGGAAGGTATTCGCATCAAGATGAATGGTGGCGGGCTGAATTTTGTGCATGGCGGTATCAGCCTGCAGGAAATGACGGTTCCGGTGATCGAATATCATTATCTGCGCAACGGCTCTATGGAATATCGGCGCAATAAGCAGAAGTATGATACGCTCCCCGTAACAGTGAGTTTGCTTTCTTCCAGTCGGAAGATCAGCAATATGATCTTTTCACTGGATTTCTACCAGAAAGATGCGGTAAGTGCAAACCGTGAGGCTGCTACTTATCTGGTGTGGTTTACGGATGAATACGGAAAGCCTGTCAGCGATACCCAGAAGATCATTGCGGACAAAACCAGTGAGAACGGCGCAGATCGTACGTTCCATTGCAACTTCAACCTCAAATCGATGAAGTTCAGCAATACAGCAACCTATTATCTGGTGATTGCGGATGAGCAGGGTCAGCAGATGCAGCAGCGGGAACAGTTCCAGATCGATATTGCATTTGCGATTGATGAATTCGATTTTTTTAACTGATGGGAGCAGGAGGACTATAAATGGAGCCGAATGCGGAAAATAGCTGCCGTCGAGACGCAATCAAGGAAAAATTACGGCAGAATTTTGATGGAAAGATCGTTCGCAAGGATCTGACTAAAAAGATCAAGGAAGGTGCGAATGTCCCGGTTTATGTGCTGGAGTTTTTATTAGGCCAGTACTGTAGTTCAGATGACGAAGCTATTATTGAAAAAGGCGTGCAGAACGTAAAGCATATTCTGGCAGATAACTTTGTGCGCCCGGACGAGGCGCAGAAGGTGCTTTCTCAGTTGCGTAGGAACGGCAGCCACACCATTATCGATATGGTGACCGTGCATCTGGATATCAAGAAAGACTGCTTCTTTGCAGAGTTTTCCAATCTGGGACTCTCCAATGTGCCCATTGCGGATGAATATCCGGAAAAATATGATCGGCTGCTCTGCGGAGGCATCTGGTGCATTGTACAGCTGGATTATGAAGTAGAGGGTGACAATAATTTTGGCCTTGTTGATCTGGGCGGTGAACCGTTGCAGTCCAGCCAGAAAAAGCAGAAGGACCTTACTCCAATCAGCATCCGCAAACTGACCCCCATCCAGATGCCTCATATCGATATTGAGGAAGTACGCACCGGGCGTAAAGCCTTCACGCAGGACGAGTGGATGGATGTAATGCTGCGTTCTTGCGGTTATGAGCCGGAGCAGTTGAACCAGCGGGAGAAATGGCTCCTTTTGGCTCGTATGTTGCCGCTGGTGGAGAACAACTTCAACCTCTGCGAGCTTGGACCTCGCAGCACCGGTAAGTCCCATATCTATAAGGAAATCAGCCCCAACAGCATTCTGGTGTCCGGTGGACAAACGACTGTGGCAAACCTGTTCTATAACATGGGACGAAAGACTGTTGGTCTGGTGGGTCTGTGGGACTGTGTGGCTTTTGATGAGGTTGCTGGTATCAAGTTCAAGGATAAAGACGGCATCCAGATCATGAAGGACTATATGGCTTCCGGCTCCTTCGCCCGTGGCAAAGAGGAAAAGGCAGCCTCGGCCTCGATGGTCTTTGTGGGAAATATTAACCAGAGTGTGGATGTGCTGCTAAAAACCTCCAGCCTGTTTGATCCGTTCCCGCCTGAAATGGGAACAGACACTGCATTTTTGGATCGCTTGCATTGTTACATTCCCGGCTGGGAGATCCCAAAATTCCGCCCGGAGCATTTCACCAACGACTACGGCTTCATCACGGATTATCTTGCTGAATTTATCCGGGAACTGCGTAAGGAGCAGTACGGCGATGCACTAGATAAGTATTTCCGTCTTGGTAAAAATCTGAATCAGCGTGATACGATCGCAGTGCGTAAGATCGTAGGCGGCTATGTAAAGCTGCTGTATCCGGACGGTGAGTTTACTAAAGAGCAACTGGAGGAGATCCTTGTCTTTGCACTGGAAATGCGCCGTCGAGTGAAAGAGCAACTGAAAAAGCTGGGTGGTATGGAATTCTATGATGTGAATTTCAGCTACATTGATCTGGATACCTTTGAAGAAAAGTTTGTGTCGGTTCCCGAACAGGGTGGCGGTAAGCTGATCCCGGATGGAATGTGCAATCCGGGACGGATCTACACTGTTTCGCGTGGAAAAAGCGGCATGATCGGTGTGTTCCGGTTGGAAAGCCAGATGTTGCCGGGCAGCGGAAAGTTTGAACGCACAGGTCTTGGCAGTGACCGTGACTGCAGAGAATCCACCAACACAGCCTTCAACTTCCTGAAAGCAAATGGAAAACGCATCAGCGGAGGCATCAGCACTGCATCTAAAGACTACATCATCAATTATCAGGATCTGCAAGGTATTGGCATGACAGGAAAATTAGCATTGCCTACGCTGATTGCGCTGTGCAGTATTGCGCTTGGACGGCCAACAGTCAGTACCCTTGCTGTTCTGGGTGAAATTAGTATCAGTGGAACAATCTTGAAGGTAGATGAGCTTGCAAACAGCCTGCAGGTCTGCCTCGATAGCGGTGCAAAGAAAGTATTGCTGCCGATTACAAGCGCTGCAGATCTTGGAACTGTACCTCCCGAATTAGTGGGAAGTTTTAATTTAATCTTTTATAGTAGTGCAGAGGATGCAGTGTTCAAAGCATTGGGTGTTGAATAAAGGGGAAAGTTTATATGGCACAATTTGGTGTTTATGGGATACTCGTCTAAAAGATTATACTGTAATATTTTTAAGATGGATTCCTTGCTAACATGGTCGACATGAAATACAAATTAATGTTTTGATGTAAAAATGAGGAGGTATCTATGGAAGATAGCGTTCCAAAGTATGATTTGTTTCAAAAAGCATATAAAAAATTGAAATCAACTGCGTATTATGACAAGACAAACCTCCATTTGAGAGATCGGATTGCGGAAGCGGAAAACACTCTCAATATAACGATAGAGGAACGCTTGAAGGATTTGCACCAAGCGTTTGTAGCGTCAGATAGCACGAAGTGGAAAAGGAAAAAAGAAGATATTTTGGAAAGCATTTCCTGTCGTCTGCTTCCGAAAAAGATTATGGATACAAAGGAAGAAAAGAATTGTTCGGACGGAACAAAAGGCGTTTTGATTAGTGGAGTGCCAGCAAAACAAGTCAAAGTTGATGAGATACAATATTTCATTGACATGAAGATTGAGGGAATGATTCTTGGCGTTCTATGGATTATGATGATAGGATGGCAGTTAGATAAATCCTATACCAATTGCTATGGAAATCGTATACGAAAGACGCTATATAATGAATTTTCTAAAGAACCGACCTTTTCTCCAGCGCTGTTTGAGCCGTATTTTCAGAATTATGAGAGTTGGCGAGATCAGGCATTAACTTTGGCACAGAAGTGTATGCAACAAGATGATGTTCTGATTTTTACGCTAGACTTTAAGCGCTACTACTACTCCGTGGATGTATCAGAGAAATTCATGAAGGAGATTCTTACTAGGGTAAAAGGAAAATCTGACTACAATGAAGAATATCTGAGTAGGATAAATGACTTTGTGTACTGTGTGATCAAAAGATATTCACAAATCTACAGAGAGCATAGCGGAGAAGAGCGGATTCGCCGTATATTACCAATTGGGTTTCTGCCATCGGGGGTTTTAGCAAACGAGTGTCTGAAAAAATTTGATACAGCAATTTTGGACGGATGGAATCCACTTTACTATGGACGGTATGTAGATGATATATTGCTTGTGGAAAAGGTGGAAAAGGGAAGCCGAATCGCTCAAAAAGCGCAGGATGGTAAACTGGAATTCTATGAGGCCTTTGAATATTATACGGTAAATAATTCACGCTGGACGGGTAAAGAAAACCGGAATGCGAGGGCTGTTTTCAAAAAAGAAGAAGACGAATGTGGAACTTACTGTATTTTGCCAGAGTTTACAAAACCATTGGGAAGCGCCACGAAAATCCAATTACAGGCAAGCAAAATTAAGTTGTTCTACTTTCAGCGTGGACAATCGGATGCATTGATCACTTGTTTTAAGAATAGCATTGAAAAAAACAAATCGGAATTTCGCTGGATGCCGGAAGATGACGCTGTGTTTCAGGAGGACGATTATTCGGAGGTTTTTGAACTAAGCCACCATGGAGTGAATAAACTTCGTGAAGTGGACGATATAGCTGTTGATAAATACGCACTTTCGAAATATCTGGGGAAGTTACAAAGGATAAATGGACTGATTTCGGAGAAGACGAAAGGAGAAGAGTATAATTTTGTCCGTGACATCCATAAAATATTTACGCCAAAAACAATAATTGAAAATTATACACTCTGGGAACGAGTAATTGCGATCTTATTTGTAAAAAAATCCTATAAGGCACTACTTAGGTTTATTGCCCTTGTCATAGACACGCTTGATAAAACAAGTTATGCCATAGAAGGAGCGGATGGTGATACCGGATTTGTAACAAATGCATTGCGAGAGGCACTGCAAGAACATCTCATTTCCAGCATAGCTCGTCCGATGGCACTTCATGATGGGGAGACTTTTGAGGAATGGAAGTTAGAAGATGCGCAGAGCCTGCTCAGCGAACAGATGAAAGAACTTTTGACAAAAGCACAGAATCGTTCGAAAGGTTATTTTAAAGCTAAAATGCTGGATAAAAATCTGTGTGTTATCTGGCCAGAACTAGTGAGTTGTGGTGGTGAGAATCTGCAGAAAAAGGATCTGACCAATGAAGATAATGTAGTGGAGCTTCTGAAAAAAGAAACCTGCACAGAAACTTTTCAAGAAAAAATGAACAAGATTATAAATCAGAGATACATCTATTACCCCTACCTTATCAAACCGGCAGATCTGATGCTCGCAAGATTGATGTATGATCTTGTTCGTAAAAAAGATCTAGAAGATTTGAATAAAATCGAGGAAATTTTCAAACAATGCTGGCAGTTGAACTATAGCCCACTTCCATTTGAAGGTTGGACAAATAATAGATTTATAGAAGAAAATATAAAAACTGGTGAACTCAATAAGCAGCCCGTTTTTCAAATCGGAAAGCCGAGCTTTTCAAAGATTAGGGTAGCCGTTGCCAATATCCAAATGGACATTTCAAACTTTGACCAGGCTGTTATGCGTAAACCGAACAGAAGCTACCGAAGATATCAGCAGATAGCAGAACTGGTGAATACTGCTGTTCGGGAAAAAGCAGATATGTTGGTAATGCCGGAAGCGTGTACTCCAAAAGAATGGCTGCCAACGCTGGCTAGAACTTGCGAAAAAAATCATTTGGCAGTTGTAACAGGGGTAGAGCATATTATTGAGGATAACTGTGTTTATAATCTGACAGCAGTGATTCTTCCGTATGAAGAAAAGTGGACAGGTCAGTGGCACTCTGTGATTCTGTACCATTCAAAGAATCATTTTGCACCCGAAGAAAAAAGAATGGTTGAAAGCTTACATCTAAGAGCTATGGAAGGAATAGAAAGTTCTGAAGCTAAATGTGATGCAAAGTATGAGTTGTATAGCTGGAACGGATTTTGGTTTACAGTGTACTGCTGCTTTGAGCTTACATCCATTCGAGATCGTTCGATTTTTCAATCCTATATTGATGCGTTGATCGCAGTCGAGTGGAATCAGGATGTGAACTATTATAGCAATATAATTGAATCACTAAGTAGAGATATTCACTGCTACTGCATCCAGACGAATACCTCCGAGTATGGAGACAGCCGAATCACAAAACCGTCTAAAACCGAAAATAAGGACATCCTGAGAATAAAAGGAGGAAGTAATGCAACAGCACATGTTGGAACTATTGATTTGGAACAGCTTCGGGAATTCCAAATGAAAGCATACAGTGGTCAAAAAGAAGATAAAACTTTCAAACCGACTCCGCCAGACTTTGACTATAAAGGAGCATATGAGCGTCGGAAAGGAACGATGTTTGAATGCTTTTGTGCGAAGAAAAAAGCAGATTAAATTTGCTGTTTGTAGCAGATCTGTAGCAAATTGAGTCTATTTAACGAATCATCGTTCTAAAAAACGAAAAGTCATCATGCATCACACGCAGGGACTCGAACAGGGCGGCGGTGCGAAGCACCGTAAGCAATCAGCCCAGTGGGCTGTTGCTTAGCCCGCGGGTCCCAACCCGTAGGAATGTCTACCGGGGATGCTGTCGATTCCTGAAAGGATTGAAAGAATCAAGATGATTCAAAAACACGAACTGCCGATCCTGGAGTACGATTCCGGCTCGGAAGAGGTCATAAAACCAAATCATGGTGCAGAACAGCTGAAGCTTCCCGAAAAATGCGTCTATGCCTTTCTTGGAGAAGCAGTGGATGCTTACGCTTTCGAGGCAAATGCCGCGGTTGCAGAAACGTTTGAAACCATCACCCGGAATTATCCTGTTTATATCATAAAGCAGGATGGCATGGAATTCTGTCTTTGTGCTGCCCCTTTGGGCGCACCTGCGGCGGCACAACTGATGGACTTTCTCATCTCCTGCGGCTGTAGGAAAATCATTTCGACTGGTTCCTGCGGCGTCCTGACCAATTTGGCCGAAAACGAATTTCTCATTCCGGTAAAAGCATTACGGGACGAGGGGACCTCTTATCATTATCTTCCCGCATCCCGCTCTATTGAGCTTGACAAAAATATCCGGGATGCTATCGAGCGAACTTTTCTTGCGCAGAAAATTCCGTTCCGGGAGTGTATTACATGGACAACGGATGGCTTCTTCCGGGAAACGCAGGATATGGTGAAGTATCGCAGGGCGGAAGGATGCACAACGGTCGAGATGGAGTGCGCCGCATTGGCTGCCTGCGCCCGGAAGCGAGGTGCTTCTTTCGGGCAGATTCTTTATGCGGCAGATTCTCTTGCGAATGTTCTGGAACACGATGAACGTGATTGGGGAAAGGACTCCTTACGGAAAGCACTGGCACTCTGTATCGAAGTGCTGCAAGCGATCTGAAGGTTCAAGTGCCGTTGAGAATGCTCTGCCACACAGTTCGTACCCGAACCCGATTCTCTATGAGAAAGGGCTCGGGTACGTTTTTTGTTTACGGGAAGTCCTACGGCGAGAGTACGCAGAACGGTAAACAGGAGCAAGTAAAGGCAGGGTATCACCGTGGCGGTGGTATCCTGCCTTTTGTGCGATACCATCTCCAAAATCTTTTTCTTCACTTTTTCTCCTTCATGCAGAATCCCCCTGTCCATCCCGGCAGATGCCGGAACGGGCAGGGGGATTCTGGCTTGTTGAGAGGTTGTGTTAAATCAGGACGATGTGGACAAAGGCGTTGTACAGGCCGTCTTTGTCCACATCGTCGGTCACATCGTCGTCGGCGGCTTTGGCTTCCGGGCCGCCGCTGCCCAGAGCCACGCTGTACCATAATCATAGAGGGTCCTGGTCTTCGGAACAAGGGTGGAATCTGCCGAAAAATAACGGCTGAGGTTGGTACAGTTGCACAAAGGCGCGCGGCCCTGCAAAGAAGCTGTAAAATTTGCGGGGCGGGGTTGACGAACGGCTCCGGCCGTGGTAAAGTAATGGGCGGAAAAGGCCAAAGTGCCTTTTTACGACAGAAAAACGAGGTGGTCGTCATGGAACCTGCTGGAAGCAGCGGCAGTTTATATCCCCGATCAAAGAACCAGACGGCAGCCTTTTTGCATGCCGGAGAACGGCCCGGCTGTGCGTGAGAACGCACGGTGTGTTTGCCTTCCCCGGAAATGAAAGTGTCCGCTGCCGCCTGGTAAAAAAGGAGGCAGCTTTTTTATGTCTGAAATTTCGATCAATACCCTCAAGACCATGCTGGCGAATCTGGATGACGCCAAAAAATACCAGAGCCTGCGGGATGTGATGGAGACCCTGCCGGCTCCCGGCCTGGCCGCCGCTGTTGATTAATATCCAATTTTTCTACCTCTTTCAATAACCTGGCAGATTTCTCTTTCTGATTCAATCCCCAATATCCCAATGCCATCATATATTTGCAGTGAATGACGTTTCGTATGGTCAGGTCATCTTCCCATATCAACAAATCGGGTAGTGACACTGCAAAATAATCCATTTTAATCTTGTCAAAAAGATGTTTTTCTCCGTAAGTTGTCAGTTTATGGAAGCGTCCGTTAGCCTCATCCATACGGTTCAGCTTCAACAATGCCAGTCCCTGATAGAAAATCTTATCCGGTTTTGCATCATTGTAGTACATGGCAGCAGCCGGTTCGGTAGGACCGACAATCGCTTGTTCCCAGCATTCCACCGCTTTATCATTCTGCCCCAGACCTTCATAAGCACAACCCATGAAATAATAGAAATCATTTTCCTGTGCACCGTGCAACTTACCTTCACCCAAGTGATGCGGATATTCAAGACACTCTGCCAGCAACGAAACAGCTTCACTGTAATTCCCGGCTTCAAGTGCTTTCTTCGCCAGTTCCACACGGGCAAACTGATATTGTCCCGGTACTTTTCCTTCGCCGCCTTCCCACGGATGGAAGATATGCGCATCAAGTAACGTTTTAGCCTTTTCATAGTCGCCTGTCTGATTCAGCAAAGTGATCTCTTCCAGTACGAGGTCGTCACGTTGCGCTATCAATTCGGGGTATTGCTGCAAGAACGCCAGACGTTCGGAATGCGGACGACGGACACGTTTATAGAGCTGATCCAATTCCATCAGCACACGCGCATCGGTCGTATCGAGTTGGAAAGCACGTTCCATATATTCGATGGCTGTTGCTTCTTCATCCTTTTTGTTAAAGTTAGCCAAAGCCAGATTACGCCATATCGTAGGGAACTTGTCATCCAGTCCGGCGGAAGTTTCCCATGCTTCGAGTGCCAAGTCGTACTGACGTTTGTCGTAGTACAAATTACCCAGATAATAAGGTGCTTTCGCATCATTCGGATTTTGTTCCATAGCACATTGCAAAGCAAGAATGGCTTCCAGGCGGTTAGGGAAACAATAGTCCGGACAAGCGTCGGCGGCATCGGCAAATGCCTGTTCCGCACCGGATAACTTACCCTGAACAAGACACCAACCCAAGTAATAATAAGTCATCGGTGTTACACTGCCCTCAGCGATAGCTACATTCCACAAAGAAGCGGCTTCTGTCCAGCAACCGGCAGCACAATAATCGAGTGCGATTTCATCATAGTTGTGAGCTTCGCCACGCATCATCGCTTTTAAAGTAAGCAGGTCTTCGGCAGCATTGGTTATCAGGTACTTCTCATAACGGCAACCGAAGTTGAATTTATCAATAGCCAATGAATCTTCAATCATTTGCAAAGCTTCTTCTGCTTTCCCCATCTGACGGAGAATGGTCGTTTTCAGAGCACGCGCCTTATGATTATGCCAGTTGCGGATAAGCGAACGGTCCACTTCGTCCAAAGCGTCTTCCAGACGTCCTTGCATCGTAGCAATCTGAGCGCAGGCAAAATAACCGGCATCCTGCCAGGCTGCATTCCAGCATGATTTATAGAACCGGTCGTAAGCCTCATTATAGCGTCCCTGATATTTCAAGGCAAGTCCGAGATTATAGATAGGTTCTCCATCATACGGATTCGGATTGCGCTTCTGCAAGGTCTTCACTGCTGTAAGCAAGTATTGTTCAGCTTTACGGAAACGGCCTTTACGGATATACCATAATCCGAGCGCATTATTGCTACGTACATCGATCGGGTCACGCCGCAAGGCTTCTTCGTAATAGTCTACCGGATTATAGGTGGCGTGTCTGTATTGTTCCAGATGTAAGCCTGTCAGATAGAGTTGCTCGGTTGTTTTTATTTCTTCCGGCAATAAAGCAGCTTCGGCGGCATCCGGAATCGGTTTTACTTCGTCCGGTTCGGCATGCCAGTAAAGCAGTTCCTTGCCGTTTGCGGTGATTTCAAGATTCAGTTTGTTCAACTTCTCTCCTGCTACGTTTACCGTTTCATTCAATAGTTCTTCCGGAGTAATGGTCACTTGTTTGCTATAATACACTTTTCCATCGTCACCTTTCAGCACTACATTAACTACCTGTTTAGATGTTGCGAATATCTTGAAACGTACCTCCTTGTCACCTTCCGATTCTA
>OGFG01001329.1_pt1 | contig 25210 bp, 24 predicted proteins | sample 1570761 | NCBI WGS metagenome assembly OGFG01 (sample SAMEA2581938, study PRJEB24529) | metagenome | biome: Human gut stool | place: China | collected 2011 | reverse complement strand
AGTTCAACCTTACGTTACCAAAAGTTCAACCTTACGTTACCAAAAGTTCAACCTTACGTTACCAAAAGTTCAACCTTACGTTACCAAAAGTTCAACCTTTAAGATAATATATAATATAAATATAAAATATACTGTCTCTTATTTAATATTCATTTTTGTTATAAATTTTTATGTCGAAATTTCCTCTTCTAAATTACGTTATAATATATATATGAAAATTTTCATTGAAGAAAAAAGGAGACTATAACGTATGAGTGAAACAGAAATCAGTAAATATTTAAAAGAATGCCACCAGAATGTTAATCAAACTGATTATTTCACAAAGATAGGAATTTCAGACGATTCAATCAATTATTTTAATTTAGGATATGATGCAGCGTATCATGTTAATGAAAAAGAAATATGGAAGACTATTATCATACCTACATCAGAACAATCATATGAAGCAATAAATGTAGAGGATACTGAATCAGTAAAAAGATGTAGACGATATGGTTTTACAAAAATATTTAATAAAAAAGTATTACACGAAGGTAATGATAATCCTATATATGTATGCGAAGACCCTATCGATGCCATGTATGTTATACAAACAGGAAGAATTGCCATTTCTATCGGGTGTTCATCAAATTATAAACTTCTGATAGATGAACTGGATAATCCACAACGGTTTAATACATCTTATAAATTTATTATTTTATTTCACAATAATGAGAGAAATGCTGAATATTGGAATAAACTGGGGAAAATGTTTGCGGACAGAGATATTCCTTTCGTAAATGGTTCTAATATAATACAGGGTTATAAGGATGAAGAAATAAATTACTTCAATGATTCTAAAAATCTAATAGATGTATTGGATGAAAGTGAAAAGAGATTATCATTATTGATAGCAGATAAACAAAAAAATAATATAAATAAAAATTATTACAAAATTAATGCACCTCATGAAATCAGTGCAGCAGAGTCGTTAAATGCTTTTAAAAATAAAATACGCGAAAATGCCAGGAAACCTAAAATGCCGACAAATATTCCTAGCTTTGATAAAGTTTTAGATGGCGGACTGATGCCATGGTTATACATAATAGGCGGTATGAGTTCTGTCGGTAAAACTACTTTAATCTTACAAATAGCAGACAATTTAGCTAAACAGGGAATAGACGTATTAATTTTTTCGCTCGAACAATCAAAATTTGATCTTATGAGTAAATCAATCAGTCGTGAAACTTATTTATACTGTCAAGATAGTGAAATAGATACAGCAAATGCTAAAAGTAATCTTGCTGTGATAGATGGGCGTAGGTGGGAAAACTTTAATAAAACAGAGATGTCAGTAATTGATGCTGCGTTTGAAAGCTACAAACAGTTTGCTAATCATATATTTATATATGAAGGCGTAGGAGATATTGGGGTTAAAGAAATTAGGCAAAGTATAAATGACCATATAAAAATGACAGGTAATAAAAGTCTTGTTGTTTTTATAGATTATCTTCAGATACTTAAAGCATTGAAACAGGATAAAAATGCCACAGATAAACAGATAATTGATCATAATGTTACTGCATTAAAACAGTTGTCCAGAGATTACGACATTCCTGTATTTGCTATTTCATCACTTAATAGACAGAATTATAACAGTGCTATTAATATGTCTTCTTTTAAAGAATCAGGCTCAATAGAATATGGGGCTGATGTGCTTATGGGTATACAACTTAAAGGGGCAGGAGAAAAAGATTTTGATGTAGAAAAAGCAAAAGGCTTAAATCCACGCCCAGTTGAAGTAAAAGTTTTAAAATACCGAAACGGACAAATAGTATCAAAAGGGATTGGACTTACCTACTACACAACATTCAACTATTTTAGTGAAACGAATAGAACAAAAAAAAGCTGGCAGCAGCGAGTTATGAAAGAATTAAATAATGAACCATTACCATTTGATTGAGTAAAAATTGTATTATTATCAGTTTCTCCCGACGTTTCGGGAGAATTCTGCTCCTATTTTCATTAAATTTTCATGCCGAATTTTTTAAGTATAATTCTGTTATATGTTTATTATCAATATTCTTAAGAAAGAGGGAGACATATGGCACAGACAGTTAACAAACATAAAAAACTTGTTATGCAGAATAGCTTAATTAATAACGAAATATCGAGAAATAAGAAACTGCATGCACTAACAAAACCACAAGAATTCGATGAAGGTTATAAGGATTATTGTTATGACGAAGAGGAAGAGGATGATTATATGGATAACACAGATGGTGTAGTAAAGGTAAACTCAGGTACAAAAAAGTGCCCTGCTATGACAGTATGCGCTCTGAATTATATTGATGAGGTAACTGAAAAAATCATAAATACAAAATATTCATATAAAATAACAGCATATGATAAACGTGTATATAATGCATTATGTACATTGTATGCCGAAAACAAGAATAACTTTTCCTTACATGAATTATATACAATGGTTACAGGATATAGTAAAGCAACTCCAACAAAGAAGCAGTTGGATAATCTTGAAAGATGTATTGAAAAATTATCTTCAATAAGAATATTCCTTGATCTTACAGAAGAATTGAAGAATGGCTTTGTAAAGGACAGACAGGTACTAATAGATATGGGTCTTATTAAAGCTAATACTAAGAAAATAAATAATGTAACAATAAAAGACAATTTGCTTCATGCAAGAATTTTTACTATAGGTACAGATAAGCAGACTGTAAAAGTCATAAACATTCAGGCAGAGCCTGTTTTGTATTCATACAATAAAGCAAAAGCTACGTTATTAACTATACCTACGCAATATATAGGATTAGAAGATACAAATGTTACTGAAAAAACGATAGCATTCCAGGACTATTTTCTTATGAGAATTATAAGTTATAAGAATGGTGCGATGCATGAAAATAAAATAATGTATAAAACCTTATATAAAGAAATAGGTGAAGAGAAGCCGGAAGTAAGAAAAGATTTTAAAAGAGACAGGGATTTGATCAATAAATTGTTTGTCGGATGGTTAGAAGAAGGTCTGATTAAATCGTATGAGGAAATTAAAGAAGGCCGTTCATACGTAGGAATGATGTTTGAAATATAGGAGTGTTAGAAATGTTAACTAATGTCTTTTTACTTCTATTGATGATGAATGCACGTCATAATAATTCATCAAATAATAGTATTAATAATAAAAAAAATATTTATAAAGAATTTTTATTGAAAGAAGATGTATATATGGAGATAAAAAACGGACGAAACAGTTTTAATATTCTCTGCTGATAATGAGCGAATAGGGGATAGCCTTTATTGGCATTGGATCTTAAATAAAAATGATGAGGTAATAGATACAGGAACTTTATCAGGTTGTCTGGAGAAAATTTTTTCGGATTATGATGTAAAAGGTATTAACTTAATACATACAAGGTTTGATGAACATTGTGTATTACAATATTTGATTATAGTAAAAAATTAAAAATATTCAGACGCAATTAAGGAAGACCGGTCGTATGCAGGTATTATTTTTGAAGTATAAATCTGGTAGGAATCAAAATTTGAGAAGATAATTGTTACAAAGGAATAATAATAGCATGGAGGAAGTTATGGAAAAAATAAATGAATTAAGAGATATGATTGAGAGTTGTATTGCGGTAGGTGAAGCTGCATTAGAAATTCTTCATTCTGAGGAAAATGAGTTAATCATGAAAGGTCAAATGATGGCGTATGACCAAGTTTTGGGATTGATTGATTCGTTAATAGCCAAATAGAAAGGTGACTGGCTATGACACTATTGAAAGTACTCGCTATTATACAATTGTTTAACTTTCTGATATTTTTTAAAAAATTTGATAGAAAACCCCTGACGAAACAATCAAGAATGGTTTGCTGACTATAGCAATCACTGTCTCATTAGTTATAGCGTTTGTAGTAATTCGGTTTCTGGGTTGCCTGGCTGAATCGTCAGCAAGCAATTTGTTAAAACAGATATCATCATTATAACATCGTGAGATATTTTATTTTTCTGCTATATCTTTTTCTGTAAAAAATATAGAAAGGAGAATTTTTATGGGTTACAACACCAATTTAGAATTAAATACATCTGGTACATGGAAAGGCGTTATTACAGGAATTTTGTATCTTGGCCAGAAAAGTTATTCCATAGTAGCTGTTGATGTAGAATTACCGAAAAATAAAAAAGAAAACATTATATGTGTAGGTACTATTCCAGATCCGCAAAAGCATGCTTCAATCACATTAAAAGGTGAAGTTGTATTTGATAGTAAATACAACAGAAAGCAGATTAATGTGACAGATGCAGATATAAGTATTAATACAAACATAAAAGCTGCCATAAATTACCTAAGCACAGCAGTTAATGGGATTGGAGAAGCTACTGCAAGAAAAATTGTAGACAAATTTGGAGTAAATCTTGCTGATTATATGCTTGACGAAAAAAAGGTCATGCAGATACCAGGTATCACGGTTGATAAGTACCTTAAGATCAAGCAAAGTTACTTAGAAACAAATTATCTTTATCCTATTTTTAATGCCGTTCAGGGTGAAATTACATTAAAGCAGGCGAATAAGATTTATGACCAATATAAAGATGAAGCTGTCAAAAAACTTGTATCTAATCCATATATGCTTATTTATGACATTGACGGCTTTGGATTTATGAAAGTAGACAAACTGGCATTAAAGACAGGGATAAAGGCTGATTCTGACAAACGTATTCTTGCAGCTATTGATTATTGCCTTAAGATGAATGAGGCGCAAAGCGGTAGTTCATATATGCCGTTAAGCGACATATATACACAGATTGATGAACTGATATTTAACAAAGAACAGTTCATGCATGTATACTATCAATATGTCACAGGTTCGACAGTTATTCCTGATGATTTAAGTGAATGGAAAAACTTGTTGTTATATGACATTGTAAATAACCATTACGTAAAATTAAATAATGCTATCAAGAAGTGGGACGTTGATGCGGCTAGGAATAAATTTCTCAAAGAATTCAATTTGTCTCAGGATGAAATTGATACCATTGATCTTTTTTACGAAAAGAAAAGCAGCTTAAAAAAGCAGATTGACACTCTTGTACTTGAGAATAGTTATGATAGTAGAAAAAAGACTATTCAGAAAGTAACTAACGATCTTGCAGGTTATGATGTAAGAAATAAGTATAAGTTCGTACTTGAAGATAGAGGAATTAATCAAATAGTGTTATATACTTTTAATACATACAAAGCAGAATGCGAAGTGGCTGAAAAAATGATTGCTATATCAAATAGCACGCCTGTATTTAATTTCAAAGATGAATATATTGATAAGATAATAGCACAGACGGAAAAAGATGAACTTAAGCTGTTAAAAATAGAAGATGCTAAACGTCCAGTTGCATTGCGGAAGTGTCCTACAAAATATTCATTTGCTGAAGACCAGAAGAAAGCAATCAAAATGTCTTTAAAAAACAAAATAAGTTGCATCACTGGCGGACCTGGACGAGGTAAGACTACTATACTTAAAGCTGTTATAAGAGGATGGAAATCAATAGACAAAGAAAGTGATGTTATCCTTTTAGCTCCAACGGGGAAGGCTGCTAAGCGTATGTCTGAAGCAACAGGTATAAAGGCGTATACGATACATAGATTCTTGCTCAATAAAAAGATTGTTCTTACTTCTAAGACACTCATACTTGCAGATGAAACATCAATGACAGATTTATATTTAATGAACAGACTTTTATATAAAGCTGCAAGCTGTCAGATAGTATTCGTAGGTGATAAGGACCAGCTGCCAAGTGTAGGCGTAGGAAAAGTCCTTGAAGATATGATTATGTCTAAAACTATTCCAGTGACGTTCTTAACTACATGTTATAGAAATAAAGGTTCAATATTTGCCAACATTGAATCAGTAAATCAGGGCTGTAGACTTCAGGAGTTAATATCAGATGAACATTTTAAAATGAAGTGGCTAAATGCCACTCCTCAGATTATAGATGCCGTCATTAATACATATATGCAGAATTATGAAAGATATGGTACTGAAAATATGTTGGTGCTCGCAGCCATGAATAAAACAGTAATTACTTTAAATAATAAAATACAACAGAGAATCAATCCTAAAACACCTAACAAAACTGACATAAACAATGGAGTTTACAATTTAAGACTAGGTGACAGGGTTATGCAGACCAGTAACAATTATGACATTGTGGTTAAACTGGGTGAAGAAATTTCGACTGGTGTATTTAACGGAGAAACTGGGACTATCACAAGACTTACTGCTGCAGAAGTAGAAGTAACATTTGATGATGGTAAAGTAGCTGTATATAAGGATAAGTATGAATGGAATAACTTAACACTGGCTTATGCAATGACTTATCATAAATCACAGGGTAGTGAAGCAAAGTTTCTTATATGTACGCTTACAACAGCTGACTTTGTATTATTACAGAAAAAAATTCTGTATACTGGTATTTCAAGAGCGAAAGAACAGGCGTACATGATTGGCATGGCAAAAGCATTTCAGATGGCAATTTATAATTATAGTGGTAATAATGGCATCAGATTCTCTGGTTTACAGGAAAAATTAAAGCAGTTTACTGAATGTATTTATATTTAAAAAGAATATTTAATAGCTGCCCTGCATAAGGGAGCTATTTTTTTGTCTTATTCTTATTTTCTGTCATATGTATAATATCAAATTTTTGAAGGAGGATATTATGTGTATGATAACAGAAAAGTATAATAAATTAATTCATGCCATAAAGCATTCAGATAATCAATACAAAACAGATGACTTGGAAATGTTGGATGATCTTATGGGAAGTTTCGGAGATTATGTAGATATTGTCTATCAGGAGACATATAGAACACCTATCTTACGTGCAAGACTGGACGGAGATGAATTAAGACAAAGATTACAGCAGATGGACATGCAGCGAAGAATATACCATGATTCTGCCATAAGTTCATGTTCTCAGATCAATAAATTGTGTGAAATATATGGAGTAGAACCAATTTGTCCTGTAACAAACGACAGGTATATAATAGCAGATTACTGCGCACAGATTAGCGCTGCTTTTTATCTTAATGGCATAGGCAAAGACCAGGAGACTATTGATAACATATTGAGTGTTATGCGAGACAGTGGTACAATAATTAAGAAACAATCGATTATCAAAAACATTGACGAAGAAATGGAGCTGTAAAAATGATTAGTTTTATGGGGAAAGGCGAGTCTAGTTTATCATTCATAGATAGATATGACAGTAAATTATACGAAATATCTGTTTATAAGGATAAAGTTGATAAGAAAGTCAATAATATTATATTCAGGGCAAAAGATTTTGGACTTCCTGAAATTAATTATAGAGCTGGACAGCTTGTTGTTAATTTTTCATCCGAAAAATACATGGTCAATCAGATAGACAGTCTGAATGACAATTTACTGTACATCAAAGAACTAATAGAATATATAGAAAAAAACATAATTAAAAATGAGGCTGTTCATTAGCCTCATTTTTTATATTATACATTATTAATAATTTCCTTTAATATATTTAGATGACACCGTTCAAAATTAACACAATAGCATGCAAGGTATATGTCATGTTCTTTATCCTTCCTTATGTCTTGTAAGTATGAAATTACATTCATAGCTGTAGCATCATTTGTAATTTGTTTTGTGAATTCCTCACGATACTTGGTATATGCCTCACTATCCCATTCATAATTATCAATTTTTTTCCTAGCCCATAAAAATAAATCTAAATCAGGGGATAACATAGAAACATGTTTGTATTTGACACCAGGTTGCTTTTTATATATCTGCAATGAACGGACGCAAAACCATACTTCTTTTGCTTCAGACGGAATGTTCCTGACATTAATAAAATATATCATATATGATACTTCTCCTTTCTAATATTGTTATAATATTTATATATCAGAAAAATAAATCCATCTATAAATCTATATTACAAATATTTTTATGTCGAAAAATTATAATAATATTATGTTATATTGTATTCGAAAAAATTTTAAAGCAAAAAATATTTTTAAGTCTGTCATATTATAAGTATCAAAAGATAAGGAGAACTTAATTGATGTCCACTTATGTATGCAGTGATGTACACGGTTCGTATGATTTATTCAAAAGAATGCTTAAAATCATTAATTTTTCAAAGTTTGATGTCATGTATATATTAGGAGATATCATAGATAAAGGACCGGAACCTATGAAAATGATTGATTATTGCATGAAGAATAGTAATATTATACTTCTTATGGGAAACCATGAATTAATGATGTACAGAGCGTATACAAAAGTAGGAATGGAACATTTATGGTTTAATAATGGCGGCTTATATACAGGTAAGCAATATGAAGCATTGCCTGATAAGCAACAGGATGATATATTTAAGTATATAAAATCATTACCGCTTATTGTAAGAAATGTATCTGTTAATAACAGAATCTTTTATTTATCGCATGCCACTTATTATCCGTATACCCTGCCATGCAATAAAGATATCTTTACATTACAAGATATCGGGAAACATGTAGAAGCTTTGGTATGGGAAAGAAATTATCCTTTTTATAATTTAAAGTTCTCGGATGCTTTTTTGGAAAATGAAAATTCTATTTTAATAGCAGGACATACTGCAGGGATTAAACTATATCAACAAAAAACAGGTAACAAATATCAAGGTAAAACATTTATATTCCATGACATGAAAGGACATTATATTAATGTTGATTGTGGGCTGGCGTATAGATATTCAACGCATACATATAATTTTACTTCAAGGTTAGGGTGCCTAAGGCTTGATGATATGAAGGAATTTTATACATAATATACATGATAAGCGAAAGAAAGGAGAATTGCTGTATATTATAGCGATTGACTGATGTAATTATGAAAACAAATTTAATGGATTTATATGGGTTTTTAAGACAGGCTCCACGAATAAGCGATGACAGAAAAAAAGCAACAGTTGTCTTAAAGGTAGCAAGGAATATGTCAAGAGGTGGTCAAAGTGAAGAACGTTCAGGCTACTGGGATGAATTAATCATACGAACAGAGGACAATAATATTGTTAACGAACTATCTGATATGGAAGCTTATGATGTTATAAGGGTGAAAGGCGTTATTACAGTAAAACCAATAAATAGATCTTCTATATGCACTCATTGTGGTGTTAAGAACATAATAGAAGATGCTATATGCTATGTTGAGCCTATTTATGTCGAACGAACAAAAACAGGAATGAATGAAGAAGCAGCAGAAGAGTATATATATGAGCATAGAGAAGTTTCAAATATGGCCAGAGTAGTAGGCGATATCTGCAATGAGCCTTCTACTAATGACAAATTTAAAATCACAGTATGCCAGTATCAGATAGGAATTCCACGTACATATAGGATAGAGGGAGATACTGATGATGATAAGGCTGATTTTCCATTGGTAAAATCATATGGAAAGAGAGCAAAAGAAGATCTGAAGCGATTGAAAAAAGGCGGAACAGTAATGATAGATGGTTGCATACAATCTCGTGTTATTACTAGAGATATTGAGTGCAGTAACTGCAAACAGAAATATAAAAAGGATATAAAAATCAATGAACTGGTTGCATACGAAACAGAATATTTAAAGAATTATGTTACAGATGAAGAAATAGAAAAAAACAAAAATAATAAGAATTAACATATATAGCACTTTATCCCATAGATAGGGTGCTATAAATTTTTCACCTTTACATATACTAATAGTACAAAAATAATTATATTACATACACTCTTATATTTTTTACGTTAAATTTTTTTTTCTGTTATTTCTTATTTGAAAATAAATTTGCGAAAGGAGAGTATGTATGAAAATACAGACTAATAATCTTCTTAATACTTTTAATGAAGATTTACGTAGTTTCAATCAAAGAACGATTTATATATCGTTTTTTGATTTAGCAGAATGTGATTTGTATCACATTGAGTCTGAACCGGACAAGTCTTACATTAGATTATTAAATACCGGACAGACGATTGATGTATTGAATCACATCAATGGAAATGCAGAAATAAAAGCTACTGATGCTATTTATAAAGATAGAATCAGTAATTCTGTATTGTCTAAAATAGAATCTAAGAATATTACATCATTATTAATATATGACTCTAAGGTTTTATTTTTAGATGAATCTGCAAGATCAATGATCTCGCAGAAGTGCAAGGCTACAGGTCCAAGCTTATACAGTAAGGATTATGTTGCAGATATAATCCTGCAGGCTAATATGAAAGCCTATAAGCCAACAACGGCGGCCAAGCATTATCCGATTGCGGTAGTGCGGAAAGATGAAAAGTCTCTAGTGTTGAAAGCACTGTTGAGCAAGCCTGCAAACGAGTTTGATCTTAGTTATGAGGTCAAAAACAGATTAACTTTAACTGATTATGAAATAACAGAAAATGGTATCTTTACAAGATTTGATACTGAAGAATATGAAGGATATATAATATCAGTTTTAGTTAATTGGTCCGACATAGGCAGAGGAAACGGCAAACGGTTAGCTATAAGACCGACTGGAACTGAAACTTCAGTTCCGTTGTTTGATATTAACGACGACTATGATTTAGATGAATGTATTGCTAATGCAAAACATTACATAAATGCTAAATCAGAAGAATTAGTTAATGAGCCAGGCAAACTATTCAGAACTGTCAAGGGACTTGACGCAATTGGAGTGAAAAGAGTCAAAGGTATAATAATGCCAGAACTCAAAAACTTGTCAGAAAGAGAGTTTTATCTTAAATTGTTAGGATTTCCTGATGTTATAGGTAAAATCAACAGATCTACGGATGAAACTTTCTTAAATGCACTAGGAGAGTCATTTAAAGCTGGTGCATTTTAAAATACGTAAATTATTAAAAGATTAAAAATATAAAGGAGATAAAGTTATGAATAATTATGAAGTTTTTGAAACAATTATGGGAGAAGAGACACAGAACTACATGAAGGATGGAGTAGAAGTGCAGCAGGTAGTCACTTCAAAAAAGGTATTACTTGTAGGCAGAGTTAAGGCTATTAAGACAGCTGAAACAAAGAAGGGCAAGCCAATGGCAACTCTTGTCCTTTCAGCAGGTGCAGAAAGATATGATATCCAGGATGATGGTTCGGTTCTTAAGAATGAACCTACGTTAGATGATGAAGGCAATATGCCAGCTGTATTTATACAGTTTTATGATTCTAACAACATAAAAGGCAATAAGGCTTATTCAAGCCTTATGAAGATGGCTACTCCTAAGACAGAAGGAAAGCAGGCAGCTGTTACACAGGATAAGATAGTCATGGTAAAGGCAGTGCAGCAGATAAAAACAAACGATGATGGATCTCAGTTTATAACTTACATGGGTTCCAGAGTTTACATTTCTGGTGTTGCTGAGGTTCAGGATAAAACAAGAACCCCAGAATACGAAGCCTTATTAGGTTCTGTGACTTTATTCGAAAATGAGGGTGAATATTCACTTTCAATGCCAATGAACATGCAGAACCCAGTCACAGGTGCATATGATGTAACATGTTACATCAACTGTGTGCCTAAGGGCGGCGTATTCACTTCTGAGATGATTCAGAGCTTTGCGAAACGAGAGCATTGCGCTAGAGTGGTTCTCGGAATCCCAGCTGATAAATATATGCTGGATGCAACTAATCCAATCAAGCCAACTTGTGAGGTTGAGTTTGAAAACTGGATGGTCATCCCTGAGTTTATCGAAGGTGAAATTGGTTCAGGAATGGGAACTGTTGTTACAGCAGAATAATAAAAAATGTTTTCAAATTGGTCTATATATATTATATAGGCCAATTTTTTATGTCGAAAAATTATAATAATAATCTGTTATATATTAAGTGTAACAAAAAAGAAAATATTCTATGTTTGAGAGGTAAAATATATGCAGGATTTAAAACAGGTTGAAATAAAATCGAATAAGCTAAATAAAAATATAATGCTTGAAGGCTACGAGTCTTTATCTGATGGCACAACAGTAATCACAGCGACATCACTTAAAAATGTGTTCGAACCATTAAAAAAAGAATTTGGTATTACTGATTCAATTAAATCTGATATTCGTGTAAACGCAGTTGGTAATGTAATTTATGCTTCTGTTGAATGGACAATCAGAGATAAGGATGGCTATGAATCAACATTTGTCGGTGAAGCAACTCCGGATTCATTAAATACAACGATTGCAAAGCAATACCCTAAGGTAACAGCTCTTAATAGAGCACAGTCAATAGGCATAAAAACCTATCTTCAGTTGCCTAAGGGAATATATACAAATGAAGAATTATCTTTTAATACAGCATCAAGTGATAAGCAAAAGCCAGAGGATGATTCAAATGATGGCGAAAAGGTAAAAAATAAACAACCGATAATACATAAAAATGGTATTGCCGCAAAACTTGAAAATGCAAAAAAGACAGAGAAAATGGCAGCAGAAATATTAAATGATAAATTGTCAGGCAGCATTTCCAATGTTCCTACATTAACAGCAGAAAATGAAGTTGCTGCAGAAATTTCAGGCGATAACGCCAACAATAATAACATTGATGATGATTCAGTAGTTCCGATTGGTATCTTTGCAGGAAAGACGGTAAAAGAATTATTTGAAATAAACACTCCAACATCTCAGGCATTTATAAGAATGTGTAAACTGGGACAGGCTACCGATCCAGATCCTGTTAAAATGGAAATAATAAAATATATTGCATCCAAAGCAGAATAATATATTGCAAAAATAGGGCATACGGTTGTATACCCTATTTTTTTACACTTATTTTTTTCTTTACGTTATATATTAAATATATTTTAAGAAGGGAGTAAAAATGCAGGATAACTCTGCATTAGTGCAAATATGGGAAGTACAGTATCAGATGAAGCAACCAAGGACACAATAGCAAGGATAGAAGCTATAATCAATAAGACTGCAGACATATTAAAAGAAAGACAAAGACGCAAAGAAGAAAAAAGGCAGTATCAATTAAATCAGATAGGAGCTAAACAGCAGGCGAAGCTATGGAAAGAACTCACAGAAAATTATAAGAAAGATATAAGAAAGGTTACATATGATTCATCCAGTCAGAAATTAGGCGCTTATGTATGTGCAGAACTAGCTGAATACAATAGAACGCATCCAAAGGATAGAGTCGCTTTCGTTACTAGAAAAAACGAAAGAGGACAGCTTGAAATTCTAACAAACCAAAAAGGTGTAGACAAAATGTATGAACTGCGTATGAAGTTTGCTCTTGAACATGGCGGTAAGGTGGGTGAAATACCAACTTATAAGTTTGAACAGCTTGCAAAAAATAAGAATATTATTGTTTTAAAGAATATATCTCAAGAACAATATAACTTCATAGCAAGGAAAAGTTGGAGTAATAAGAATCAGATATCATATACAGCATTAAAAAATGCAGATGGAACATATGATATGGCAGTAATAGCCAGAGACTATATGTCTTACAACAAACGTAATGAGGATATATATACAGCCCTTGTTACTGAAAAACTTATATACGACAAGAACAGGCAGGACGCCGATAAATATGAAAAAGAAATGGAAGGAAAGATTTTTGATTATAATCAAAATGAACCAATGTATATAGCTTCTGCCCGCAGTAGCGGACAATATATGAAAGTAGAAAAAGATGCAGTGACTATTATGCGCCCTGATGGAGATGACATTGTCATAAAAAGGCCTGAAAAAAATGTCTCGTTAGAAGAACAGAAAGCATTTGCAATGGATGTATACGGACAGCTGGATAAAATTTCAGAGCCTCTTATCATTGGCCCGGAAACACAAAAAGCAATAGAAAGAAACGGATATTCTAGTCTTGAAGAAGCTTTGGATGATCATGCACGTAATGGTCGTGATGATGACTTTGTTATAGGTAAGACAAAAACAGGAATCGAATTATATGAAAGACCGATTGTCGATGAAACCAAACATGATAGAACATTGAAAACATTTGCGCAAAAAATTGCACATACATATCGTGATGAAGTATGCAGAAAGGAAGCAGCTGAATTTACAAGCCAATATACGGATGCCTATATAAAAAATATACAGAATTCTTCTATAAGTGAAGAGTCCAAACAATATCTTATGCAGCAGATACCTGCAGCTATTGAAAATGAATTTGCTGATAATATTGATGCAGGATTAACTGCTATGAATCGAAAGCAGTTAAATGAAATGGCCGAAAATATTATTAATTCGCAGATAAGAGATACTATAAGTAACATATCATTAGAGGATGCGCATACTCTTGACAGGGTTATTGACAAGACAAACCGGAATCTTGCTGAAACTAATCTGCCAAAGCTTACGCAAAAGCGAAAGACTGATATAGAAAAGCAGACTGCTGAAAATATGAAGGCAACTCTTTTGAAAGTAGCTTCAAAAGAAGTAGATTATAAAGATTTGAATGGATATGCAAAAAGTTTTTCCAAGTTAATGAAAGAACCAGAATTTACGCCAGAATTTATAGATATAGGAATTCAGGCTGCAGTTGAAGCAAATGCTATTACGAAAGAAAGTATATATCTTACACCTGAATCATCGCTAGCAGATATACTGACAAATAATCTTAATGCTAATGAAAAGGCAAATTACAATGAAGCTAATAAAGTACATGATAATTACGCAGATGCTAAGTCACAAATGCAGGCTGATAAGCAAATGGGACTTAATGATGTAATAAGAAGTAAACACTCTGATATAAAACAACATAAAGACTATACAGAAAAAGAAACAACGGAAGATGAACTTACATTATGATTATACAAAAAGGAGTTTACGGAATGGCTGTAAACTCCTTTTTTGTGTGTAAAAAATATGGCGAAAAATCATAATAATATTCTGTTATATTTATATAGAAAAAAATATTTTAAAATGTTAATATATGACTATAACGCAGAAAGGAAAATCGCTTTTTATAATTAAGAGTTTCAGCGATTAATTGATAAAATTATGAAATTAGACCATTCAAGATTAGGAAACAATAACCATCGCCATTCTTATGATAACTGGAAAAACGATGGGTTAGATTATGACTATTATTATCTTAAAGCTAATGAAGAATTTGCAAATCTTCCTTATGATATCGAATCAAGGCCAGCTCCGCAGGTTAAAAGTAAAACAAAAAAAATTTTAACGATTGTGTTTTTATGGTGGTATTTGTTATTAACATTAATGATAGATTCATATAAGATGGGAAGAAATTTAATAAAAGTAGGAAAGAAGTACATTCCTTTTATTATAATCCTTCTTACGACATTTCTGACAGATACAGTTATTTGCATAATATACCATACAAACATTTTAAACACATTTGTAATTGTAATTTCAGCTATTATGAGTATAATCATAGGATTAGTTTTATTTAAACATATAGATGAATACAAAATAATAAATGGTGAATATGAAAAGATATCTGACTCCGAAAGCAGTAACAGTGTAAAAAAAGAAAACAGTTTTTTATCAAGGAAAAGCTGGATAGCAGTTGTAGGAACACCTGAAAACAGAGATTATATAGACGTATGTGACTATAGTAATTTATCTAAAAAGTATCAATATTTAAACAATGAAATATCATTGTTTAATGAAGAAAACTGGCATCCTCATGGTGAATTTTATACGGATGATGCAAAATATTATATTTCACCTGATTTGTAGTTTAATTTTTCTCCCTGGAATATTCCAGGGATTTTTTTATGCCAAAAAACATCTTTTCATCTGTCATATTAAATATAGAACTTTGAATATGTCAAAGAAAGGATGAGAAAATGTTACAGATTATCACAAATTATATAGTAAACGAACAGGAATTGGCAAAATACGAAGAGACTAATCATAAGGATGCGTTTGAATATCTCCCAATGGCCAAGCAAAAGACATATATGGAACTTGCAGATGGTGAACCGGTTAATTTTCTCGCTATTAAAATAACAGCAAATAACGGCGAGGAAGCAGAAACAGAACTGTTAGCTAACAACGTGTCGGCGAATATGAAGGTATGCTCTGTGTTAGGCAAAACATTTATGAAGTATAAAGATGAATTTGAAGTGGTAAGTATTTCATATAAGCCTACAAAGCTAAAATCAGATGGAATATTATTGCATGCATTGATTTTAACAAACGATGGAGAGCCACTACTTGAATACTTAAATAGAAAAATTATTTACGATATCAAACAGAGTTTAAGAATACAACTGGATTATGATGATAAAGAATTTGCAGAGGAATATCTTGAGGACTCAATGGAAGAATCAGATAATAATGTTGTTAATAATTTAATGGGAAATAATGACCTTAAAAAGGAAGATAGCCAGGATGATATAGAGGATAACATTCAGACGGATATTTATGATGAAAAAGATAATGTTAGCACTGAACTATCTGATAGTATATCTGATCGCAGCAGAGAGAGTAGCAGAGAGTTATCAGCTAGTGCATACTTAGAACAAAATAACACTGAAGAACACAAAGATAAAATAATACAAAAAGAATCCGTTAGAGAAAATTCTTTTCATTCTAACACATCCATACAGCAGTTACCAGATGATTCTAGGAATCATTCAGAAGACAGAAATATTGAGCCTATAAGACAGATCAATCCGTTTAATCATTTGAGTGCGCAGACATTTAGATTATTCCAAAACGCTTTAATGAAAAATAACGCAGACTCGATTAGTCCTACTAAGGAAAATACGCAGACTAAGCAGCGGGATAATGACAATACAGATAATAGTAACAATGGTGGTAAGCCAAATACTTTCAAGAAAGACCTGGTTAGTGAAAATACACAAAAAGGTAAAGATAAACATTCTGTTAATAATGAAAATAATCCTAAGAATACTGATGATGAACAGGATGGAAAAGGCAGTCTTAAATTTATAGCAGGCATATATAAAAATATTAAAGATAAGTCAGATGAAGCTATCCGCAAGCAGGCAGACTTTTATAATGAAGACTCAGACATTCCGTTTCTTAATAGACTGTCTGAATATATACCTCAAAACGATATATCGATACTTGAGGAAAAAGATCCTATATATGTTTTACACGATAAAGATTATGATGTGCGCACAACTGCTTCACCTAAAAAGATAAAGACTTGTTTTGAAAGGGTTATATCGTACTTTATGGAAAGTGAGCGCGTAAATATGATTCGTACTCTACAGGGAGAAAAAGAAATCAAAAGCTTTATGGAGGACATAAAAATATATGTAGATAAGAATCTTAATCTCCCTGAAGAAGATAAGGATATGTTTATGAATAAATGTTACAGAGCGTTTTTCTCATATTATGTACTTACTCCTGCAATTGACAACCCGGACATAAGTGATATCCGTGTATTATCACCTGACAATATCAATGTTAAGGTTAAAGGCTCTCATTATACAGCAAAAGGAATCAGCTTTTTGAATGAAGCAGATTACAATAGATTTATTGAAACGCTTTTAATAAGAAATAAAGTTAAGACTAATTCACCTATTATCATATTTACAGATAAAGACTATGATAAAGATTATATTTTAAGGTTTAATTTATGTCTGTCAAATATCAATTCTACAGAAATGCCTTATCTACATATCAGAAAGGTACCTAAGAAAAAAACAACTGTCAGCGATTTAATTAAAGCAGGCATGATGGATGAAAAAATAGCTGCATACATTTTAGATAAAATAATAAGTGCGAAAGGTATTACCTTTTCGGGACCTAGTGCATCCGGCAAAACGACAGCTATGAACGCTTTTATTGATTATATTCCTAAGGAAAAATCAATTTTATGCATTCAGGAATCCGAAGAGTTATTTTCTATTGTCCATCCTAATGCATATTTCCAGCATATGTTAAAAGATGCAAGAGGCAATACAGTTATAGGATTATCAGAATTAGGCCAGAATGGTCTGTTATGCGATTCAGGATATTTTATCATTGGAGAATGTAAGGGAGCAGAAGTAAGAGATTTATTAAGAGCGTCAAATACAGGACACAAATGTTGGTGTTCAGTTCATGCTCAAAATTCAAAAGAAACAATTCCTAGACTTGCTGATTACGTTAAATACGGATCTGATTATTCGTTAGCTGAGGCAACTAGAATGCTTAAAGACCTTGAAGTGATAATATATATTGAAAATTTTAAGGTAACAGAGATTTCAGAAATTGCTGGATATGATGAAGATAAAAAGGAAATTATATATAAGACCATATATAAAAGAAATATAGAAAAAGAAAATTAATAATTATGATAAAAATAGCAGGTGTGTTTGATATGCACCTGCTATTTTTTCCATTATTTACCATCTAACTAACAGATTAAATTCTTTTAAAATTTAATACAACAGTCATTTTTTTATGTCGAAAAAAAATTTTTTTTGTCTGTTATATCTTAATTATTAAAAGTTATTTTGGGTAATTTTAATTATTTTGTATTTGAAAGGAAAATCTGTGAAATGGTAACAAAAAAATGTGGAAAAACGAAAGCAAATTATGTAACTTATAACGAAGTAGACGCTATTCTTGAAATTCTTGAAAATGAAACTAATTGGCCAAATTTAACTGATTTTATCCCTACGGTAGAAGAGTTAAAAGAGAACAACGTAGAAGAGAATTTTAGGAGTTACGTTCCTTTTATTATCTATTTAATTGAGCATTTATCTAAAATCAAAAACAATAAAACCGGTTACTACAAAGATGACCAGATTGACACTGCTAAAGAATCTTACAAATACCTTAATGGTATTCTAGCTTCCCACACAGTTGAAAGTATAGGCCGTGACGGAAGAGTCAAAAACTAAACTCCCTCAAATTTTATAAATTAATGAAAGGAAAAATTAATAGAAGGTGATTTTTTGCGCTTTTTATTGATAAGGTAAAAAACGATGTATAACAAAAATATAATACAACAATACGAACGGGCTTTAAAAGACCCATCTATATTACATGTTGACACATATAATTTTAAAAATATGACAGTTAATTCACAAACAAATATTGCTAAGGACGTTTTCAAATATGCAATAGAATGCATCCTTCATTACACTCCAGGAGAAGCTAAATTATATTTCAACCATGAAGTAATGAAACAGCTGAAATTGGATTACTTAGTGAAATATATGCAGATTCCTACAGGATTAAATGAAGCAGAAGAGGTTATATGGATATTATCTATCTGTTTCCCATCGCAGATATATTTTAACCGCGAAAAGAAAATCGTGGAAATTTATGAAAAAGTTCTTACTTCAAAAAAGAATGAGGACAGAAATTTTACATGGCCTAAAGGTTTCTTTTCTAATTATGATAGATGGATGAACTCTGCTATTTGTCTGCAGTATATGATTCAGCGTTACTTAAAATATTCATCAATTAATGATCTTTATGAACAGTTTAATGATTCTGCAACAATGATGAAGACTCTTACAAAATATTCATTATCAAAGCCAGCTAAAAAACTCTATAAGAGTAATACGCTTGAATATTTACAAGATTCTTTATGTCCTGAGAATAGAAGTGATTTTATGTATTATAAATGTCTATTTAATAACAGATTTAAGTCTGCTCTTAAAGAACATAAAAATTCTGAATTAAATGATTTGAAGTCTGATTTATAAGATATAGGAGTTGATTATGGAAGATAATAATATAAAACAAATATTAAAACAGGAATTATTTGTGTACATTAACAAAAAGATTGACATCATGAAATTGTCAACAGTTAAGCTGAATGATGAAAATTATATTCCTATTCTAAATTCAAAACAATTATGGTCAAAAAAAGAATTAGGAGATGTAATAAAACTTTTTAATATAAGAAGAATTGAATATGCTGATAGTAACTCACAAATTCCATTAAGCGAATTATATATTAGGCGTACAGAAAGCTATGAAAGAGCTATAAAAAGTTGTCATCACATGTATATAAAAAAAATAATATTTTTATTAAAAAAGACATTGAATTTAGCTTATCTGAAAATATTGGAAAAACAGAAGTATATAATTTTAGCTAAGGCGGATTCTGATAAGGGCACTGTAATAGATTTTTTCTGCATGAAAAAAACAAAAATAATTCCTATATTTTCAGACTCAAGTGAAGTAGAAGCTTTTTTTATCACTTTGGATAAAAAAGCTGAAGATATTCAAAATGAGTATTCTTCGCTTAACATCAGGTTCAAAGATTTATATAAATTAATGATTGAAAAGTATAAAGATTACGCATTGTTAATCGACCCTAGCGGTACAATAATAAAAAATTTTTCATTTTCAATGTTACTAAATAGAAAACTTTTAAATTACATGAGAAAAGAGCATGACAGCGAAGTAGTTACGAAAAAATGAATATAGAAAGGGGTAATAAGTAATATGATAATTAATAATATTATTTTAGAAGAAAAGCATCTATATATGCAGATATTGTTAAATGCGGAAACTATAAAAAAGCAGGAAGAACTCAGCGTATTACAAAATGAAAAAAGGAACGAACAGTTACAAGAAATAAAAACGATATGGAATAATGCATTTGTAGGGTTACTTCGTTCTGGTTTGAAATATGATTTTGTAAAGAATGAATCCACAAACACAGACATTATAAGACTTACTATTGATAATATACAGTTTGATTGTGCAGCAAATGAATTAAAGAATATGTTGAAGGACCAATATGATGCAATCATTGATGAACATCAAAATGTCTTATATATGAAAGACGTATCAATCATGGATTCACTTAATAACAATGCTGAACTTAAAAGTAATGACGAAAAGTCTGAGAAAGAGAAAGAACTTGAACGTGAGATACAAAGCCTTAAGGATAAGGCTGCAAGGCAAAAAGAAAAATACATGTTTGAAGTTAACCATGATGCAATGACGGGCTTATACAATAAAAAAGCATTTGTTGAGGATATTAACGATTTAACAGATAAAGCATTTTACGTACTGTCTCTTGATGCTAATGAGCTCAAAAGGACAAATGACACATTAGGACATGCCTTTGGAGACAAATTACTCACCAGTATAGCCAGTATGATAAAAGAAGTGTTTGGAGAACGTAGTTATAGAACAGGCGGAGATGAGTTCTATGTAATTAGTATTGACGATACAGAAGAAAGTATTATCGACAAAATAACAGAACTTAAAAATAAACTTGCATATAATTCTGAGTCAGGAATGACATTTTCCGTATCAGCAGGATATGCATACGTAACAAAAGATGGTGATAAGCAGGATGCTATTGAAAAAGCTGATAAAGAAATGTATAAGGATAAAAAGAAATACAGGATAGAACATCACTATGTTGATAGACGTATAAGTAACGCTTTATCACCAGAAGAGATAGGCAGTGATGATGTTGTACCTGACCATATTGCTGATGAAATTCTTGAAAACAAAAAAATAGAACAGGAAATAAAGGCAGGACAGGAAGAGAAAGAAATTAAGTTTACTTTTGAAGATACAGAAAAAGACATAAACACAATCGAAAATAATAGTGATAGTAATTATGAAAAATATAAAGACTTATCTACATTTGTGTATGACACTTATGATATCACGATACTTGCGCCAGGATCTTCCAAAGGGGAGCCTGTAAAAGTCCTTATAGCTCCTTTAAGAATATACAAAGATAATAACCACCCAGAGATTATGTGTATGCTTGTAAACAAGTTCGGTGAAGTACAAAGATATGTATCAGAACAGAATGCACCTACTTTGAAAATTGAATTTATGGATTACGAACTCATCATACGTGGAGTATTTGTAAATGGCAAATTTTCAAGCTATATTTTACCATCTGGTTCAACACTTGCTATGGGATTTAGCATTAATATCAACGCTTACGTGGCACAGCGTTCTTTAAATGATGAACTAACTAATAACGGACATATTTTGTTTGCATATGAAGGATATAAGTTTAATGTTGTTCCTTTATCAAAAACAAATGATAATAATGGAATTGCACATTGTTTAATCTGTGTAGAAAAACCAGATGGTACAAAGTCATTAGTGAGCACTAATCCTAATGCTATTACTTTATTTGAGGATAATAATACATCATATAGAATATTAACTTATTGGCAGGATTCAATGTTATGCAGCGAAATTATGGAGGAATAAATATATGGGAGAAATTGAAGTAACGTTAATGAATAAAAACACTCCCGTTATGCTTATATCGGGAACATTCGAGAAACTAAGCGAGAAAACAAGCTTGCCTGTATTTGTCGCAAAAAAAGTAGAAGTACTTAACCAAAATTTATTACCTATATACATATTTAGGGAAGGTATGTATGTTAAACAGTTTAATGAATGGATGAGTAAAAGGTTAATTTCTCCCAAAAGAAAAGATATTCAGATAGAAACAATCGAATGGAGAGACAATAAAGCACATTATTTTAGTTTATCTGATCAATATTGGATCAGGTATGACGAAACTGAAAAATGGGACAATCTGAATTTTTTTACTAATAATTATCCGCTTTTAACTGGAGATACATTATTTACAAAAAATGAAGCAGCGTTAAAGTCAGCCCAAATGTATTATGATACCCCGGACCTTGTTACAAATGGTCTGATGAAAAAAAGATGGAAAAAAGATAAAAAAAATTTCAATATTTTAATAAAGCATAGCAGCCAACAATTCAAGCAGGAAGTATTAAATGAAATTTTGGCATCTAAACTTCTTTCTAAATTAAAAATAATAAATTATGTAGAATATTATATGTGCATTGAAGGATATGATGTTTGTTGTTACTGCAGAAATTTTGTTACAGCCGATACTGAATTCGTACCTGCGTTTCATATCTATAGTGCTGTGCCTTATGGAGAGAAAGTAAAGGGAATGGGAGAAAAAGAGAGAACATATAGTCATTTGATTGAGGCTATTGATCATTTCAAAATACCTGGGGCAAAAGATTTTATAGACAAAATGTTGATTGTAGACCAGATGATGATGAATGATGACAGACATTTAGGCAATTTTGGATTTTTAAGAAATGTGAATACAGGAGAATTCATAGAACCTGCGCCATTATTTGATTTTGGAAATTCTTTTTTTTCAGATAACACAAGAGCTAATAAGACTCAGCATATTTTTAAAGATAGAATAGATTATCTTTTTAATAATAAAGCTATGCAGCCATTAACTAACCAACAATTAATAGACTTTAAAAATTCTATCAGTGACTTTTCTTTCTTAACTGATAAAGAAAAAAATAATATATTTGATAATCTGGCAAGAAATAACGAAATGATAAAAAACAGATTGTTGGAGAATGAAGTGCAACATACGCATAATAAGAAAAATGTTAATTTGAGTTTGGAAGATAGTTTTTAAAAATAATTGTGTTTTATTTTGTCTTGTAGTATATTTTTATAGAACGTAAGTTTGCTTTTTATCGAATGAATAGTTAAATTTGCATAAGCGTAAAACAGTAATAGTTTAGATTGCCTTTATTTTTTTTTCTGTTATATAAAATATGAAAAAAATATAAAGGAGAGATAAATAAGCATGGGTAACAAATTTTCATTATATTTACAGAATATAAGAAATAAAAATCCTGAATTATTAAAACAGTCATATGAAAATGAAAGTTCGATCATAAATACATATATGATTGCAAATAATTTATGTGGTTTAGACACACGGATATCTTTGGAAAGCATATACAAAGCATTTTTAAAGAATCCAGAATTAATGTTATCTAATTAAGGAGGAAAATCGATGGATGACAAATTATTAAGAAAAAATGGAGAGAACGACAAGGATTATTTTGAAAGATTGATGAACCTTGAAGCAGATATTATTGAACAGCTGGAGCTTCCACCTAAAAAGAACGGTGAAAATCAGACTGAAGTGTCATATTTTGACAAAATAGTAAATGCTGAAAAAGATAAACTTCATACAGACATTTTAGTTCAGATTAATGAAGCTGCTTTACAGATACCCCTTAATGATTTGACTAAAAAGAATGTAGATGAAGATGATAATGAATACTTTTTCAGAATCATAAGTGTCGAAAAAATGATACGCAGAAATAACATTAGTGAATTAACTGGTATGATTCAGGATATTAATAATACCATTTATGATAGTAAGAAACTTAGATCATTTGTTATTAAACTATTGCATACAAGGTATTCGTCTTATTTTGCTAATAGCAATATATGTATGGATCTTTTACATTCTTCTTATCAGGAATTATATGCAAATATATGCCGTTTTAACGGCAGATTTGATATCACCACTTTTGCTAAGGCTTATTTAGTAAAAGGGGCTACTGACTTCATTAAGGATAATGTATCAAATATGCCGTCGTATTATAATGAAAAATATAATAAGATACGAAAAGTACAGGCAGCTATGAAGGCAGCTGGGTATTCTGAGCAGGATGTAAATTCTGTTGTCAAGATAATGGAATTTGACAAAGATGATGAATTAAAAGGAATGTCCCCAGCCACAATTTCAGCTACGCTTAAAATAAAGGATGCTACAACATTTGAGCCATTCGATCCAGATTGGCAGATCGGAGTAGGAGCAAGCGGAAAGTTAGGTAATCCAGAAGAAGAGCTAATAAAAAAAGAAAGAAGCGAAGCTTTTTATTCTATTTACGATAACTTAAAACCATATCAGCGCATTTTGTTATATGCCATTAACGGCGAGCGTTCAGGCGTAAAAGAATCACCAGAAGCATTAGGAAAAGATCCAGAATTTATTGAAGCTCTAAAACAGGATGGATTTAATAATATTATAAGATATGATGAAAATGGTATATGCTATGTAAGGAAAGAATTCGTTTCTAACTTATTTAGTCAGACTATGGCTGAAGCAAAGTATAATGCCGAGAAAACTTCGTTATTTTCACAGAGAAAAAAGGAAGAAAAGGACAATTATTTAAGTAATCATGGCATGGTAATTGCAAATAAAAATTACGAACTGCTATCTGATGAAGATGAAGACATCATCTTTAAATTGGGCGAGTAAGTAAGGTACAATAGTCAACTGCTCCCGACGTTGTCGGGAGCCTGTCCGTCTGCAATCCAGTTGTACTTAGGACAGCTTGCTTAGATAGAGTATACTTACAATACTTATTACTTAAATATTATAGCGGTACACCAATAAAAAAGCGGTTACTGTAGTGAGTTGTCAAACTACAGGG